>JACCDZ010234478.1_pt1 | contig 56000 bp, 77 predicted proteins | sample 7449551 | NCBI WGS metagenome assembly JACCDZ01 (sample SAMN15323452, study PRJNA562643) | freshwater metagenome | isolation source: river surface water | place: USA:Blue River Watershed | collected 2017-08-18 | reverse complement strand
CTCTAAAAATTCCCCGTTGCATATTTTTGGGAAATCGTTTTAGGTTTCCTCCAGCTACTTACAGTATACTAAGCGCGTTCCTCCTTTCGCGCGTATACGGTTCTCCTTTCTTACGTATTTTAGTCCTCCTTAAATATCCATGATAAGGTTTTTTCCTGGTTTCCTTATCAAAACTCTACCTAGAGTGATATCAAAGTGTACTGTAAGTAGTTGAAGGCAACCTAAAACGTTGTCTAACGGTTGTGATTATTTAACGAAAGGTGGTATAATCCATGGCAAAAGAAACAAAACAAATTGAAGAAACTGTTGTTGAGAAGCCTGCAAAACAAGACAAGGCTAAGAAGCAGACTAGTAAGTTTAAAGTCCTTCCTGGTGGTGGTTTGAATCTGCGGGATTCTTCTTCAGTGTTCGCGCCTGTTGTTGCTGTCCTACCTGAGGATACAGTGATTGAAGGTATCGTTGGTGTTGATTGGGTTTATGTTAAAAACCTGGATATCGATGGCGAGACTGTATCCGGTTACGCTCTGAATAAGGATTACACTCTAAAACCTGTTGATTAAAAATCATTACGAATAGGAGGAAGCCGATATATGGCTAGACGACAAAGGGAAGAGTCGAGCGAGCAGACTCATGAACTCTCTAAAAAGGCGCGTACCCCCGAACAACGTTTACTACAACTACAAGCATTAGCTGTTGATAATGTAGAGCGTAGACTTCGTGACGGTACCGCAAGTAGTGCTGAGATATTATATTTTCTGAAAACAGCATCACCTAAAGAGATTCGTGAGTTAGAGCAGCTCGAACTACAGAACGAATTGTTAAGGGCCAAGATTAGTGCGATTCAGACCGAGCAAGAGTCTAATCGTATTTACGCAGACGCGCTTAAAGCGTTTGCCGGATATCGGCCAGCCCTTAGTAACGACGACGTGATTGACGGAGAATTTTATTAATACGAAAGGTCGGTAAGTAGTGATACGGACGTATAGCGAGATGATGAAATTCGAGACGTATGGTGATAGGTTGAATTATTTAATGTTGTTAGACAACAACGTTGATTCGCCGCGACATATAAGTAGCGAATTATACCATCATAAGACTTGGTATCAGGTTCGTGATGAGATAATGTATAGAGATTTAAGTCAAGATTTAGGAGTGAACGGGTTATATATACCGAAAGGTAAATTAATTATTCATCACATCAACCCCATCAAAGAAATCGACATTCTGGAATGGAATGAAGATAGGCTCTTTAATCCCGAGTTTCTAATATGTACAAGTTTCAACACTCACAACGCGATACATTATGGTCGTAAAAAACTATATGATTATGTAGAACGAAAACCGGGTGATACTGATTTGTGGTAACGATATTTAACGACGTAGTGTCCGCTATCCCCACAACCAGTGTCGAGGTAATGACTGATACTGTATACGCATCCTCTATCAAGCTGCACATCGCTAATGCGCTTGCTACCTTAGTTCAAAATGGGGTCGGTAAGAGTGTTAATATGTTTGGCGAGAAAGAGCCTATATGGGATGACTTCTTTGGTTTAGACAACGACAAAGAAACCTCCCATGCTAAAACATTTGTGTATTTACAGACGCAGATATTATTCGACCCTCCACAACAACACGTTCTTGAAAACTTAGCAAAACATGCTGAGGAATCCTTATGGAGAGCGAGGTTGGAATATGATATCTAACAATGACTTACACCATCAAGGTGTTAAGGGTATGCGATGGGGTGTTCGTAAGAAAATGACTTCTCTTAGAAACCGTACTCTCGGTCGAAAAACACAAGAGAAAAAACCGCTCACCCCTTTAACTAAAGCCGTAAACGAGCGAGAACGGGAATTTCAGTATCGAAATGCTTATCTCCATCGCGACCGGTTGTCTACAAAAAAACTTAAGACCATGAATGAGCGTCTTAAGTTGGAAAGCGAGTTTGATAAGAACACTAAGGCTAAGGCTGAAGAACGTCAGAGGCTTGCTACTGAAGAGCGGGCTCGCAAGGTTAAAGCCAGAGCCAAGGTAATTGATGGTGCTATCAATGTTATTAAGAATACCCCTATTGAGAATCTTATAACATACAACAAAGAACTGTATCGTACCGATAAAAAGTATAAAGACGCAGTCGATGATAAAATCGAGGGAATCAAAAATATACGTGCTCTCGTCGGCGGGCTTAGCGGAACAGCATCTATGTTATCACAGTCTGACGATGGTGATACTTATCTAGGAGGAAACGAAATGGAGAGAGAGTTACTTTTACATGCGGCACTTCTTGAAAACGAGGAAGTGCTTTTGCATGGTAAAAAATGGTCTGAAGAGGCTAAGGCTCGTGTTCGACAAGCGCGTAAAGCGGGAGTGTCTGTGTATGACATGTTTTCTTCGTTTTATAAAAATGCAAAAAAACGTGGAACGCAGTTTGTAAACGACGGTATTGGTTCGGCCGAAGATGTTACCAATAAATCTGCTCATTTTTTAGATGGGTTGTATGAATCTAAATCTGAGAAAAAAACAAAGAGAGGTCTAGGTAGAGCCTTGTCCGCTCGTGAAATTGCAACTATAGATATCAATAAAGCTAAGAAGATTGATAAATACGCAAGCAAGTTTGAAAAAGATTATGCTAAACGCCCTGGGTATCTTGACGGTATGGTGAAGGCCGCCAGTAAAGACCTCGATGCACACAATAAAGCACTTGCGGGTCGTCCAGACAATGGTCATTATTCTAGAGAAACATCGACCGATATCGTTGAACGCCATAGTAAAAAGATTATAGATACCGCTTATAGCGACTACCAAAACGGGCGTAAGAAGTATGTTGAAGAAACGGTTAATCCGAAAAAACGCTTCAAGTTTGGTCGTCTAAAATAATCCAATCCTAACTCAAGGTGTTTGTTTAAACGAACGAGGGAGAATTAAAAAACAATACGGAGCTGTATAGGAGGTATTACATGCTATCCAACACCGCTGTACCACAAGAGTATGGTGCTTTTAGGGATGCTGTTCGAAACGGGGAAACGAGGGTTAATCGTGAAGTATCCATGCAAATGAATCTAATCGATGACTTAATCGATGACCCGAGATACTTCTATGATTTCGAAGCCATTCAGGGGTATATCAACTTTTGTGAGAATGAAATGGTATTACCTGATGGTAGTGATTTAACCCTTCTTCCAACGTTTAAGCTTTGGGCTGAGGATTTACTAGCCTGGTATTACTATGTAGACGAAGAACGTTTTAACCCCCGAACCGGAGAGTTCGAGGTTGTTAAGCGGAAGATGCGTCTACGTAATAGACAATTCCTAATCATCGCTCGTAGTAATTCTAAGTCCTTTTACGCATCGACCATTCAATTCTATGGGTTAGTAGTCGATACAGACACTACTCAGCAGACCCACACGGCTCCTACCATGAAGCAGGGGCGGGAGGTCACGGGTCCCATTAAAACATGCTTGGCTAGAGCTAAAGGCCCGGTCCTTAAATTCCTAACCCAAGGGGATAATAAGTCACGAAGTGGTAAAACGCTTGCAAAGCTTACCTCTACCAAAGAGGGAATTGAGAATAAAATCACCAACTCTATATTGGAAATCAAACCTATGTCTGTTGATACGTTGCAGGGTTTGAAGAACAAGTACGCCACGCTTGATGAATGGTTATCTACCGACATCCGTGAAAACGTAATCTCCACTTTGGAACAAGGTGCCGCTAAACAAGACGATTATATCGTTTTAGCCGTGTCGTCCGAAGGTACGGTTCGTGACTCTGTTGGTGATAGTATCAAAATGGAGCTTTTATCCATCCTACGGGGCGACATCTACGACCCGCATACGTCTATATGGTATTATAAATTAGACGATATTAGCGAAGTCAAGGACCCTACGGCTTGGGTTAAGGCCTCTCCTAACATAGGGGGTACCGTGAAATACGAAACATATCGTAGAGATGTGGAGCGTATGAAATATAACCCATCGTATCGTAACGACATCTTAGCTAAGCGTTTTGGTATACCCGTTAGCGGTCATACTTATTTCTTCACGTATGATGAGATTCAGAGGCACACTCCTTTCAACGTAGATGGTGAAATCTGCGCTATGGGTATGGACGCTTCTCAGGGTGATGACTTTTGGGCATTCACGTGGCTATTCCCGTCTGGAGGACGAATATATGGTGTTAAATCTAGAGCATATATTGCGCAATCCAAGTATAACAAACAAACATCCGCCACTAAGTTAAAATACGATAGATTGATAGCCGAAGGCTCACTCGTCGTAATGGATGGTAATATCTTGGATTGGATGGAAGTATTCGAAGACGTCGTAGAATACATTGCAGAACACGATTGGGCGGTTCTTGCGTTTGGGTTTGACCCTTATAACGCCGGACCATTCGTCGAGAAATGGTCTACTGACTTCGGGGATATTGGTATCGAAGTGGTGCGACAAGGTGTCAGAACCGAGTCTGTACCGCTAGGTGAAATCAAAACAATGATGTTGAATCGTGAATTGGTTTTTGACGAAGAACTTATGGAATTCGCGTTCGGTAACGCTATCGTTGAAGAAGACACCAATGGTGGCCGAAAATTATACAAAAAACGTAACGATGAAAAAATCGATAACGTTTCTGCACTCATGGACGCATGGGTTGCATACACTAGAAACAAGGAGGCGTTTGAATGAGTAAGTTTCAAAACTCTTTCGAGAGATATAGAAACAAGCGCGACCTAGGGATGTCTCCGGTTTTGGGTTACGGTGGTATGTTTGGTTCATCCACTTCTTCGTATCTCAGTTCGGGATACCATATGGATAAAACCGATATTGTTACCGCTGTATATTCTAGAATTGCTTTGGATGCATCCATGGTTGAGTTTAAACACTTGAAGATGTCCTCCGAAGGAATCCAAAAAGACATGGATTCGGAGTTAATAAAGCGTCTAACATTCGACGCCAATATAGACCAATCAGGCCGGTCATTTATTTATGACTTGGTATGGTCTATGCTGGACGAAGGGCATGTGGCAATCGTGGCTCCTACCACTACCGCAGACCCAGAGGAAACGGATAACTATGAAGTATTGTCGATGCGAGTCGGTAAAATAATGTCATGGTATCCGAAACACGTTCAGGTTGAATGTTACAACGAAGACACCGGTCAACGAGAAACGCTAGTCTGTTCTAAAAAAACAGTAGCCATAGTGGAGTCTCCCTTTGCTGCTTTATTATCGAAGAACAATAAAACCCTTAATATTATCCAACAAAAATCCAAACTCATGGCTCAAAATGATGAGATGATGGGTTCGGGACGTATTAATGGTTTTATCCAAGTCCCGTATTCCACAAACTCAACGCGTCAGGCGGCCAGGGCAACTAGTCGTCAGGCCGAGATTGAACGACAAATGGCCACGTCTAAATATGGTGTGGTTATGCTCGACCATAAAGAACAGTATGTATCGGCAGGTAGTGGTTTAAACAACAACTTCCTCGATGATATTCTCAAACTCAAACATGACTACCTAAACAATATTGGGTTGACTGAGAATGTTATCAACGGTACAGCTAACACCGAGGAAAACAACGTGTATTTCCATCGGGTTGTCGAGCCATGTCTTTATGCTATTGTGGATGCAGTTAATAGAGTATTCTTATCCAAGACTGCTCGCTCCCAGGGTCAAGTAGTAAAATTCTATCGCGACCCATTCCAACTCATGCCTATAGAGTCCGTCGCTACAGCGGCAGACCTGTTATCACGTAATGCCATTCTCTATCCAAACGAGGTACGTGCTGTTATCGGCCGTCCTCCACATCCGGACCCTCTGGCTAATAAACTGTTTAACCGGAATATTGCGGATGCTCATCAGGTTGGCGGTACTGCTACACCAGGACAAGACCCTGGCGTGGATGCTTATCCAACCGAAGAAATGGAAGAGATTACTATCTATTCCGATGGTGAAGGTGGTTATGTTGATGAGCAAGGTAGCCCTGTGGATGAATACGGAAATCCTATATAGAAAGGCGGTATATGGTTGAGGAATAAACCCGACTTCTCCGGATATGTAACCAAACATAATCTTCTATGTAGTGACGGTGTCGTCATTCTAAAAGAAGCATTTTCTGGTTTAGTAGACGGTTTAAAGGTCCCTCTCGTGTGGCAACACGATTATTCGAGTATTGCAAATATCCTCGGTCATATCATCCTGTTTAATAAACCGGATGGTATCTGGGGTGAGGCCTACTTTAATAATACCGAGCAAGGGCAAAACGGTAAACGTATTATCGAACATGGTGATTTGTTTTCTTTATCTATTGGTGCCAGAGGTATCCAAAGGAATGGAAACAATGTTATCAATGGTGATATTTACGAGGTTAGCTTAGTCGTGAAGGGTGCCAATCCTGGTGCCAAAATCGAGTATGCTATGACTCACTCCGGTATAGATGGCGACGATAGAGCCGTTATATACACCGGACTTACTTTTAACAACGAGGAGGTACACCACAGTATGAATACTATTGGTGAAGTTCTTCTACACATGGATGAACGTACATCCGCTGTTGTAGAGAAATTTTTAATCGAGGGTGTCGGCTCTTTAACTGAAGATGAAATAGACTTGCTTGATACGCTTTCAGACGATGAAGTGGTAGCTATTGCTGCTATCATGGAAACGGTTGATGAGCTTGAGGCCAAATCTTCGGACGACGCTGAAGAAGAAGTGGGCGATTTATCCGCTGAAGAAGAAGTGGGCGATTCATCCGCTGAAGAAGTAGCCCCCGAAACTATTAAACAATCCATTACGGAGGAAGACACATTGAAACATAACGCATTCGACAACGCTCAAGCCACTCAAAATGAATCAGTTTTGACACACGGTGCCGTTAACGACATCATCAAACAAGGCTTTGCAAAACGCGTACCATCCCTTAACGCATACATGGAAGACACGTTGAAACATAGTGGTCATGAAGAAGAAGCTACACTTCTACATGGTCTTACTAACATTGACGTCCTATTCCCTGCAGCCCAAAGTAACAAACAAATCAACTTCTACAACCCTGCAGGTCAGGCTGTAGAACAAATGATGGGTAAATTTGGCGTATCACCAATGTCTCGCATCAAGACTTTGTTTATGGATATCAGCGAAGATGAAGCTCGTGCTCGTGGTTACATCAAAGGTAACCAAAAACTTGATTCCATTGAAAAACTCTTGTATCGTGAAACCTCACCATTCACCGTAATCCGTCGTACTCGCATCGACCGTGATGATATCATTGATATTTCTGAAAACGGTATCGACGTTGTTGCATACATGAAGCAAGTACAACAAGCTAAATTCCGTGAAGAAATGGTACGTGCCGCTATCCTTGGCGATGGTCGTGACGCTCGGATGCCTGACGGTTCACGTAACCCTGATAAGATTTCAGAAGAACATATCCGTCCAATCATTAAACATGAAGGCCTGTTTGTAGTTAAAGAAACTGCCGCTACATGGTCTGCCGCTGTTGACGCTGCCGTGTTTGCCATGGCTGCGTACCAAGGCTCTGGTTCACCATCACTTATCATTAACCCTCTCGACCTCGCTAAGCTTAAAGTGCTGAAAGATGCTGATGGTCATTACTTGTATAGCGGAAATGGTCATGCCCCATCCGACAATGATATCGCTGCACACTTCGGTGCGACTGAAGTTATTAAATATGTGACAATGCCTCAAGGTCAATTCTTGATTGGTTCATTGAATGACTACGTGTTTGGTGCTACTAAGAATGGTGAAGTTGCAAACTTCGAACAATTCGATCTCGACTTCAACCAAAACATTTACTTGACAGAAGCGCGTCTCTCAGGTGCTATCTTGGCGCCTAAGTCATTTATCCATATCACTGTAACTGATGCGGACGTTCGTGATGACAAGACTAAGTTCACAGCCGATGGTCTTAAGAAACACCCTAGCTGGTCTACAGATGTAGCTAAGGATGATAAAGACAAGACTCCTGGTAAGAACTATTCATCTAAGCTCTCAGAGAAAGACCCTAAAGGGTAACCTGTAAGCTCAAAATGAAAGGGGGTGGCGTATGGCCCGAGCTATAATAAACGTGGTCTTACGTTCCCAATTCCCAGTTGAAGTAGAGCCTGGTATTTACGATTACAAATATACTGTATTGAAAAACCTGAAAGCCGAGCGGACTAACTATCAGTTCGGTTTCTCGGACAACAACAGTATTAACGTGAATACCAGTTCCACTTTTTCATTTTCAACGGTTATTCCACAGGAGAAATCCGATGGAGAACTTGCTTTTTCCATCCACTATGTCGAATACAATAAAGTTTTGTATGAGGTCTCCACCACTATGCCTTACCCGCCACGGGTTAAGATTGTTATTGGGGGGATTAGTAAGAAGAAATTAACCGATATTATAGAGGGGTATATACATGAGTAAACGTTTAGAAGTCCATGAACGACTGAAGAGAATTTGCGATAACGTGTATTACCAGACTGGGGATGAAAAACTAACCCTTAGTTTTCCATGTATTATTTATCATCAGAAACCACCGAATATTATAAACAGTAACAACAAGCCGTATATCCGTCAGGATAGCTATGACGTTACGTTTATATCTCGGAGGGAATCCGATGATTACATGAGGCTATATAACCACTTCCATTTTGTAGATGTTAAACAATTTTTCATCTCTGATGGATTGTATCACAAAGTTGTGAATATTAAATATTAATAGAGGAGTTTCTATATGGTAATGATTGTATGGGATAAAGAATCCGAACGCTTGTTTGAAGCAGGTCTGGACCGAGGCGTCCTTTATCCTAAGAAATTACAAGCCACAGGTTACGATAATGGTGTCGGCTGGAATGGTTTGACTAAAGTGGATGAATCACCAGAAGGTGGTGAAACCACAACCAAATATGCAAACAATGGTGCATATTTAAACCTTGTTTCTCGTGAGAAATTCAAAGGTTCTATTTCCGCATTTATTTATCCAAAAGAATGGCGTCAATGTGACGGTTCGGACAATGTGAGCGTCACTAAAGCAGGCGGTACTACAGAGAAAGTACCTGGTCTTTTGGTTACTTCCCAAGTTCGTCGCGGCTTTGGTTTGTCATACCGTACACTTGTTGGTAACGATACTGAGCAAACCGACTACGGATACCTGCTTCATTTGGTATACAACGCCACCGCGGGTGTATCATCTAAATCTCGTGAGTCCATCAACGAGAACCTCGATGCTACTGAGTTCTCTTGGAACTTTGATACCACACCGGTTGACATTCCAGGTATGAAACCAACAGCACATTTGATTATCAGCTCTCGTGAAGCCACTAAGGTACATCTTGCTAAGCTGGAAGCAATCCTTTACGGAACGGAATCTAAAGAACCGCGTCTTCCGGACCCAGCAGAGGTTATTGCAATCCTCGGCGGTACCGCAGGTTAATACTCGCATTAATGGGACAGGGGTGGGTTTCGTCTAAGGTGTCGACGACATTAATGCTCAAAATGATTAAAAAATACAGGAGGCAATGTGCCATGATTACAAAAACTATTAAATACACTAACTACGAAACAGGTAAGGAACAGACGGAAGAAGCATCGTTCCACTTGAATAAAGCGGATATGCTTCGTTTGATTGCCCGTTCAGGAAAGAAAACATGGGAAGAACATGTCCAAGACATTGTAGACCGTGAAGATGCCGATGAATTATTTGACTTCATTGAAGAAGTTATTGGTCTGTCTTATGGTGTTCGAAGCGGAGATGGTCGTTCGTTTATCCGCGACAAAGACCAGCGTAAGGCATTCATTAATTCAGAACCATATGCAGAATTACTCGCTTCATTTGTTGTTGACCAGAACATTGCTTCTGAATTCTTCCGTGGTGTGTTCGGTGTAAAAGAAAGCGCTATCCCTGAAGCAGTCCTTAGCGGTAAAAAAGTTACAACCAAAAAGAAAAGTAATTAAGGTGGTGAGTATGGATGTTGGATATTAAATTCGCGTCCTCAGAAATATACGACGAAGTGAACAATGTCTTTCATTCTGTTCCCGAACGTGTGTATAGATTTGAACACAGCCTAAAAGCAATCTCTTTATGGGAAGAACAATACCGGACCCCTTTCCTATCTAGACTTAGCAGTCGTCAATTCACAACCGAAGAATTTGTTGATTATATTCGGTACATGTCTCTTGATGGTATAGACCCCTCGCTTATCAATAAAGAGGTGATAGAGTTATGTTATGCTTACATGAGTACGTCTCATACTGCAACCGTCATTAAGAGCGACGAAGAAGACCAGAAGAAAGCGCAAGTTCTTACGGCTGAAGTGATATATGCGTACATGGCTATTGCAAAGATACCTTTTGAGTGCGATTCGTGGAATATCAATAAACTCATGTTGGTATTAGCCGTAGTGGCTGAAACCAAGAAACCACCAAAAGAAATGGATAAGAAAGACGTGTATAAACAGTACGATGAGATCAATGAGCGACGTCTGGCCGCTCAAAATAAACAAATACAGGGGTGATTGTATGAATGTTACTGCTGAATTTTCAGGTATAGATTCCTGGATAAAAGATATCGATACCGCTTTTTCACCAACAAAAGTGAACAAAGCCCGTGTCGAAAATCTTGTGAGTGGTACTCAACGTAAATTAGAACGAGACACTCCTGTTGATAGTGGAAAAACGGCTCGTTCCTGGTCTAGCGATGTTAAATACATGCGTTCCGGTATTGTTATCGATTTTAATAATAGTAATTTGACTAAATACGACACCCCCGTGGTTTCGTTAATCGCTAATGGTCACGCCACTCGAAATGGCGGGTACATTCCTCCGAACGATTTTATTACCCCTTTGGCTGATGAGTTTGAAGAAGACTTATTGGCCCTACTGGATTGACTGGAGGTATAAATGCCTAGTGCAAAAGTAAAAGAAACGATACTTCGTCTCCGTGTAGACGAGGATACTTTCAAAAAAGGACTATCCAATATCGCCAGGTCGGTCGAGGATTTTAAGAAGAAAGTGTCTGAAACTTCTTCGAAGAGTTTCGAAGGTATGGATAAGACAACCGAATCGATTTCTAAGAGACTATCAGACCTTACAGGATTGTTCGGAAAATTCGGCGCACAATCTAAAAGCGTCGACCAACTATCAACCTCAATGGGTAGGGTTCGCGATAGTTCGTTACAAACCGTTGAAGGTTTTAAAACAATGGAGGGTGGGGTCGGATCTCTGACACGCTCTTTTTCTTTCTTGGAAACCACAGCTATGGTTGCCCTTGGTAACATAGCTTCCGTTGGAATCCAAAAATTAATGTCCGCAATACAATCATTTACTCTACAACCAATGGTTGAAGGTTTCCGGGAATACGAACGGGAACTTGAATCCACTCGTGTGTTGATTGCGGCCCTTGGGGAAGAGTCTCTTCCTAATATTAAAAAATCCATGCGTGAGTTGGAAGAGTACGCGTCCACTACGAGATATAATTCTCAGGACATGAACTCGTTCCTGGCTCAAATGGTAAATGCGGGTATTGACCTAGAAGAAGCAACTGTGGCTATTCAGGGTACTGGTAACCTTGCCGCTTCAGGCGCCGCTTCAAAAGAAGCTTATAGTTCTGCCATGCAATACGGTTTAACCCAAGCATTACAAATGGGATCAATGAACTTGCAAAACTGGAGATCGTTGCAAAGCTCACAAATGGCGACCAACGAATTCAAACAAGTTCTTATCAAGCAAGCCCTTGAATTACAGACCATCACTCAGGAAACACTGGACGCCTACGGGTTCCAGAATATGTTTAATGAGGCATTGGCTAAAGAAGACTGGATGACCAATGACGTCCTTATGGGTGCATTGACCGAGTACGCTACGAACGAGAAGTTCGTTAAGATGGCCGCAAATATCAATAGCTTCAAAGAGGCTATGGAGTCTGCCGGTGAAAACGTACAGAATACTTGGTCTAAGGTTTGGCTAGCCGTATTTGGTGACGGTAACGACGTTGCTAAAATATGGACACCTTTCGCGGAAGGCTTAGTTTGGGTCATGGATGGTGCCGGTCAAGTTGCTTTATCTATGGCTGAAATATTCAAGGAGATGGATGGGCTGTCTAGTCTTGTCGCTCTTGTATCCACAGCATTCAACTCGTTCAAAATGGTGGTTGAAGCGGTGGGTCGGGCGTTCGATAAGGTCTTTCCCGACTCCCGAACTAAGATTGTTGCCGCTTTTATTTCGTATATAGACGACCTTACTAAGAAGTTGGCCTTAAACGAACGGGTCGCCGGCGCAGTTGAGAGCGTGTTTACAGCCTTATTCAACGTCGTTAAGGCTCTACTTGGTGTTATTATACCTTTAGGGGTTTATATCGAACGATTAATACCTGACGGTATCATCAGTAATGCTGTTATCCTACTCGGCGTTGTGGCTGATTTGCTAAACATGTTCTTTGACTTGTTTGGCGTAATCGCCTCATCCTTATTCAACTTCAAATCATTGGATGAAGGTGTAAGCGGAGTTATTGGGGTCTTTACGGACTTCTATGCGCTTATCGAATCGTTTATTCATATTTTTGCAGACTTTGTTAAGAGTTTTACCTCTTCTGTACCTGAAATATTGAAGCAGTTCTTAGACAACGCCAAGTCGGGTAAAGATGCGGCTGATGGTTTGACACTTGTTGAAGTGAGCGTTCGTATGTTGGTGGGCGTCGTAGGACTTATTCCTAAAACATTCTCGCTAGCGTACAACGCTATAAAAACAGTGTTCGATTGGGTCGGTAACCGAGCAGCATCCGTAAACGAATGGTTTAAAGATAATTCAGAAACCATCGATAGATGGCAACGGGTGTTCACTAAAGCATTGTTGGGTGTAGGTTCTATACTCACAACCTTTGGTACAGTTTTACTGGATGCTACCGTTGGTGCGTTTGGTGTAGTTACAGATTACGTCGTGAAATTTGGCTCCGAGTTCGTATCACTTATCGGTAATACGTTTGGGTCCGGAATCGACAAAATTTACAACTATTTCGAAGGTGACAATATCTTCAACCGCGCAGGTAATCCATTTAAGGAGCTTACCGTTCACGCAAACGAATTAGAAACGACTGTTGATAAGAGTGTTGATAACATCAATAATAAATCTTTAAACCCGATTAATAATCAAGTGGTCGAATTGACCAAGAATTTAACCATGGGCCAATATTCTATCAGTGATTTTGTCGACGGTCTATCGTCTATGACTAGTTCGGTAGCAGGTTTTTTTGCGCTCGACAACCTGAAAGAAACGCTTAAATCGATTAATGATTTGTTTGATAAGTTTGCAACAAACGTTAGGGAGCGAACCGGTATCGATATTGAGCCATACTTCAAGAGCATCGCTCAATTAGGGTTAGATATAGCAACCATTGTTATGAATATTCCAAATGCAGTACAGACCTCTTTCTCTAAGATGGGAGAAATGTTTGGCACTGGCTGGGAAGGATTTGTTAATCTTCTAAAATGGATTGGTGAAAACGCTGGTAAGATATTCCAAACGTTAGGTGTGTTTATCGGGTCCTTAGCTAAACCTTTAGAAGAAATTGGTAAGCTTATTGGTAGCCTGTTTGACGGTTTTACATCTGTTACGGACGACGATACAGTGGTCAAGTCTGGTTTAATACTGATACTCCTGACCCTTATCAATAATCTTCGTGACGGTGAGGGCATAGTAGATAGATTCACAGGCAGTATTAAACGTTTGTTTACATCGCTCACTAGCGACGGGTCCGATATTTTTACAGAACTCGCAAAAACAATCAAATCATACCGTCACCTGAATATCGCTAAGGCGATTAAGGATATTGGTGTGGCTATGCTCTTCTTGGCAGGCGCTATGGTGACTATGTCTCTTGTGCCATCTGATAAAGTAGACGGTGTGATCAAAATGCTGGTTAGCGGTATCGTGGCTCTTACCGGTGCGTTCGTTGCGCTTGAACTTGTTCGTAAAAAGTTGGCAGATTGGCAAGCCTCTAAGACCTCTGGCATCAGCGCCATGGCCCGGGATATCGGACAATCATCCATCATCATTGCGATGGCTACAGCCGTGTTGATAATCGTTCGTGCGGCCAAGAAAATCACTGATGAAAAACCATGGGACCTGGTTAAAGGTATTGCGTCAGTATCCGCTATTATCCTAGGTATTTCCGGTGCTGTGCGATTAGCTGGTGAGGGGGGTTCTATGGGTGGTGCCTTTACTATTCTATCCATGGTTATGGCTTTATGGGTTATTAGTAAGGTAGCCGAGTCCATTAGTCGTATACCAAGTGATGTTATGAATAGCGCCATGCTTCGTATCACCGAGATAGGTCTTGTTATAACAGCCTCCTTGGCTATAATGGGTTATGCTGGAAAAGTAACCATGGGTTCTGCATTTACGATATTAGCATTGATGGTAGCGGTTAACTCCATCGTTAAACGATTAGAACCGTTATCTAAACTAGACCAGAATCAGATAAAATTAGCCGCAAAAAATATAGGACTTATAATGTTGCCTTTAGGTTTAGCAGTAGCTCTTATGGGTGGAGAAATTGGCATACTTGGTGATAAATTCAAGGTCAAGTGGGGGCAAGTAAATCTTGGAACCGCAGGGGTCATGATATCGATGATGTTCATGATTATGACTTTAGCCGACGTCGTTAAGCGAATTGCAAAAATACCACAGGAAGACTTAAACAAGGCAGGCGATACTATTCAATCGCTTATGTTTACTTTAACCGCGGCCATGGCTCTTATGGGTGGTAATGTAGGCGGTAAAGACGGTTTTACATGGGGTAATGTGAACTTTAAATCTTTTGCTGTGATGGCTGGTCTTATTGTCGGTATTATAATGCTTGTCAACCAAGTAACCCAACTTGCTGAATTATCGAAGGAAAATTCAGAAGGTTTAAACCAAGGAACCATTGTTATAGGCGCCTTAGCAGCAACGCTTGTTGGTGTTATTGGTCTATATGGTGTCATTGAAAATAAATTTGGAGATTTTGACGGTAAGGATATCTTCATGGTCGCTACCGTTATCATCGGACTTATGTTCCTCGGCAGTCTAGCTAAAAAGTTAGGCGAAATGCCGTTGAATGATGCTTTACAAGGTGTTGGTAGTATTATCGGAATAGTGGCCGCCCTAGCATTAGCCACCTATGCGTTAGGTTCGATTAAGAGTGTCGATTGGTCTGTTATGGTCACGATGGTCTTGATGGGCGGTATCGTTTGGCTAATCGGTACTATACTACAACAAATAGCCGGTATTTCTGGTATTCCAGAAGCGGCATTATCTATTGGTGGTATCGTTCTAGCCATGGGCGTTGCCGTGGCCTTATTTAACATGGCCAGTCAAGGTGGTCCGGGACTGGCGACGATAGGTATAATCTTAGCCATGGCTGTAGCTGTGGCTGCTGCAGGATGGGCTTTATCTCAAGTAGCAGGTTTACCAATAGAAGGCATGATTGCAGCGACTGTGGCTATAGTAGTTATGCTGGGTCTGATTGGTTTAGTCGGTGGTCTACTCGGCTCAAACCCACTAACTGTGGCCGCCCTGTTCGGTATCGCCGTCGTTTTTGCGGGTATCGGCGTTGCTGCTATAGGAATGGGTCTGGGGCTCAAATTGGGCGCCGAAGGACTTACGATTCTATGGGAACTTCTAAAAACAGTGGTTGACGATATAAACAATGGTCGACTAATCATTGATCCGGAAATGCTGGCCGACACACTGGAAAGTGTTTTGAGGGGCATTTTAGAGTTCTTAGGACGTCTTCCGGGTCTTGCTTTGGAATACGGTGGTAAATTCATTGTGGCTTTAGGTGAAGGTATCGTTAATGCCATAACAGGACTAGCGGGCGCTCTCGAAAAAGTATGGAACGCAATAGTTAAATTCTTCACCGACCTCGGTGGAAAATGTGCTCAAATCGGTAGAGATATCCTTAAATGGATTGGTGATGGTTTAAGTGATATTGGCGCCGGATTTACTTCGGCCCTTCACAAAGTCACGGACACCATCTTTAATGTGTTTGGTGATGCCAATGTGCTTGATAGGGCATTTAAATCCGGTAAAAAAATCTTAGACAACTTTGTTAAAGGTTTTACCGATTCGGTTGAATGGGTCGGTGAGCAGGTGGGTAAGGTCGTTGATAAAGTCAAAGGATTCTTCCCTGCATCACCAGCAAAACACGGACCGTTTGCTCTTAAAGGATGGAACTCTCTGTCTTCTGGTGGTCGCTCTGTAATGGAACGGTTCATCAATGGTATCGTTGCTGGTGGTGAAGCGGGCCTTCCCGCTATTGAAGGTGCCATGTCTGACATTCATTCTGGTTTAGACGTTCTTGGCGATATTCCTAGCACGCCTATTCAAACTGAATACGGTGTAACGCCCGTAATCGATTTTAGCAAGTTGCAAACATACGACACTTCTTCTCTAACAGGTCTCAATGTTCAAAATGGAAACCTTACACTCCGTTCTGATTATCTGGACGCATCCTATAGAGCCCAGGTGACACAGAATAGGGTCACAGAAGAGTTGTTGACTGGAATCGATGACATGAATCGTCGACTTGGCGACCTAACACATATCAATGATATCCAAGCCGAGTATCTTCGGGACGGCATGCGTCCAGTCGTAATGATGGATAAACGCGTCGTTTCTAAAGAACTCGCACCTAACATATCAACCGACCAACTAAAATATCAACAACGGTTGGATAAATTAGATGGAAAAGGATGGAATCTGTAATGGCACAACACGATAGATTCGATATATTCTTTGGTGTAGGGCAAGACCAAGTTAATCTTGGTGCCCTCATCGATGAATATGATGGAGGTATTACCTCTATAAAAGGACGCCTTGGTTCATCCTGGGATAATGATTATTCCTCTGGTACTGGGCGATACGGTAAGTCGTTTTCAACGTCTTCGTTGAATTCCAAGACGATCAGTGTTGGTTTTAAAATCTTTGGAAGTATCTATGATATGAGTGAGTTCCGAAGACGATTGTTTAAATACCTAGACTGCCCAAATGGTCCTAGACGATTGGTGTTTAACGACGAGCCTAATATTTACTATACAGCCATTACAAGTGGTAAGGTCGATTTTACCGAGAATATCGATAAATTGGAAGCCACAGGAACGTTCACTTTTGATGTTCCGGATGGTCTCGCGCATGCTTTGTATAGTAAAACACTGCATAAGGACTCTCCTCGCGAAGTCGGTCGTATCACATACGATGCTGTTAATAAAATTCATGACATCGAAATTAATAATGAAGGGACAGTAGAATCGTTCCCTAAGATTAGATTTTCATTCCCTAGCGAAAACGGTTATGTGGGTGTTGTGAATCAAAATGGTGTACTCGCCCTAGGTAATTATTCGGCTACCGAACAGGGTGCAGTGGAAGACCTTGGCGGAGTCACGTCATACGTATTAATCGATAAACGATTCCAACCATCAGCAAACACAGACCCTAAGTATATATTCAATGGCGCTGAACCTTTGTTCAAGAACATATCATCAACTATCAAGTTTAAGGAAGCCCCTCATTCGAACACTGTCTCTATTGAAGATGGCAGTGTGTCGTTTGGGTCTAACGATGTGGGGTATCATAGTGAAGGTCTTCGATGGGATAGGAATTCATCACCTCGGCCTGGATATAAATGGTATGGTGGTGCTACAAAAATAGAGATACCGGCCCATATTTCCGGAAAGGGTGCAGTAAACTTCCGATGCGATTTTAACATTCGCCTATGGGCCGACCAATTAGGTCAAACTGGATTTTTAACAGTATGCTTTGTTGATAAAGACGATGACCTTATCATGGCTTATGATATCGCCAAAGAAGATTCGCATGGTGACGTCGCATGGGCTAAATTCTGGACAGATAAAGGTACACATATGCCGGCTGTTAAATTTGGTAGTAACGACGGTGAACCCGGACAGAAAAATCCAAATGTCGCTTTTAAAAACGGTAAAGGTAACGCTTATGTTAAAAAGGAAGGCGCTCGTTTGGAGTTTGGGTATAACGGTATCCCTTACAGGACAACCGTTCCTACAGCCGAACATCGAGAGTGTCATGCTATTATCATTGTGGCTGGTAATTTGGCTACCAACCGTAACAAGCCGATTGGTAAACTAATATTACAATCGCTTAAATTCACAAAAACGAATGCGACTAGGTTTGATTTAGTAGATAACAAGTATCAGCCAAACACTGGTGTTATTGTTGATAACTATGAAGGAGTTGTTCGATACACGTCTGACTACGTGGCTTCTCCAGCTGGAAACCGTGCCCAAGACCACCTGGTTATTGGTAGTGAATTCTTTTCATTACCTAGCGGTATATCCCGCTTGAAGATACAATACTCAAATTGGGTAACCAAGGAACCGGGTATAAGTATTGAAATAAACGAATCGTATGGTTAGGAGGGTTTTAGTATGCAATTACGTTTACATGACCCTTCCGGTGTTGTGGTGGATCACCTGAATAACGGTGTGCCAGGTTCGTTAAAATACAAAAATGATACCTTTATGATGTATATGGGTAAACTGGGGCATACGTTATCATTATCCATCGATAAATGGTCAAACGGTTCTATAAATCCAAGGATTCAATATATCGAATCCGGTGGTTATATTTCATTCGTTTACATGGGTGAATACCACTGTTTGCGTATTGTTGAAGTTATTGAAGACGACTATCAAATAGATATAGATTGTGTGTCTAGTGTCCTTGAGATTACAAGCGAAATCAATTTGGCTTTTGAAAATAAAGAAACGGAGTATACAAAAGAAACGGAGTATACACTTGAGGATTATACCAATATTCTTCAGTTGTTTACCCATACAAATATGGAGTTAGGTATTAACGAAGTATCAAACCGAAAACGTATTATATCGTTTGACGATGGAAACATAGGTGAACGATTGTTGACCTTGGCTTCCGAGTTCGGAGCTGAGCTGAAAATCGAAACCCAATCATACCCTAATGGTGATTTCAAAAAGTATGTTGTTCATTTTTATGAGGCTCCTAGTAGAAACAACCCGGACGCCGGTATAGGACGAAATCGAAAAGATATTCAGCTAATGGTAGGGCGTGATATTGATGGTGTCTCTATTAGTTCTAACTCAGAAGACATGTTTAATGCTATTCGTATTCGGGATAAAGATGGGAAATACTTTAAGTCTGACAAAGACAGAGTTATAAAAACCGCAGATGGTCGAAAAAAAGAGATCTATGTTAATCATAACTCAAACACTATATACGCTCCTATTTCCATGACTATGTATCCGTCTACGCTCAAAAAGAACTCATGTGACAACTGGACTGTTCGAGACATTAAGACCGATTTGGAGTCCGAAGAGGCCATGTATCTTTTTGGAGTCGAGATGCTGGAACGATATATGTATCCAGTTCGTGTCTATACCATCGATATCGGTCGATTCGATAATCTCCAGAAAAATCAAGTATGTTTAGGCGATACTATATACGCGTCAGACGATAGATACCTTAATGGTTTGTTGTTTAGTGCGCGGGTTGTTTCCATGCGTATTAGTTTTACAAACAATACTGGTAATTCTATTGAGATCAGTAACGTCGCTCGCATATCTTCACAAATACCCGATGCTTTAACATCGATGTATAATGAAATGAAGAAGGCTGCCCAACCGTACTCTTTGTCTGTATCCACCACCAACGGGGTTACGTTTAAAACAGACATATCTTCAACGACGATTACGCCTAAACTATATAAAGGATTGGATTTGTTGACAGGACCAGACGTTACGTTCGAGTATTATCGTAATGATATATATTTCAACGAGGGTGGTTCGCTAACGGTGTCTGCTGGACAAGTGACGGGCGAAGTTATGACTTTGGATGTGGTGGCTTTACATGCCAATATCGAAGTGGCTAGGACACAGCTAACACTAACCAGAGTATCAGACGGTACAAGTCCTATATTAACAGTCATCAAATCATCAAACGGTACTATATTCCAAAACGGACGTGTTAATACAACAATGAATGCTTCTCTATGGCGAAACGATAGAGAGATTGATATCGAAGGGACCTCGTTTAATTACAACTGGTTCAAGACAGATGCCCAAGGGCGTCCTGATCCCGACTGGAACGCTCGTTACAACGGTGCCAGTCATAAAAATGTAACAATAACCGGTGATGATGTTAGTCGCAAGGCAGTATTTACCTGCGAAGTAACACCGGCATAAAGGAGAAAATTATGACTGTAGTATCTACTGGTCAAATAACCATTATCGATATTCAGGATAATGTCTCACTTAACGCCTATATCACCTCAGGGAGTCGTACTTCCCAGGTGTATAATAGTGATACTGGTGAATACAATCCCGACTACACAAGAGACGGACAAACCCTATCCTTAAACCTGACAAGGATGGGGTCTAACGTTTCTGTATTGCAAGATGTTCAAAATGACGTATCTTGGTATAAGGTCGTCAATGGCAAGCGCCAACAAATAACAAATATTAACCAAGGGTTACCTGTCTATTTGACGGGTGTAAATAAAACACAACTGGTCACCAAAGAAAACACGTCAAAGACTGACGTATCTATTAGGTATACCGCAGAAGGTCTTTATACAGATACCGCCAACGGTAACACCGTTTCTTTTTCTGCTTCTATAGACTTGGTTGTACTTGAGACTGGTAAATCGCCATCAATACTAAATATATACGGCGGAAAAGGGGTCGTATTCTTCAATTCACAACCCGGGCAACTGACTATAAACGCAGATTTGTATAAATCAGGAGTTATATCCGATAAGCTGAAAAATATAAAATTCTTCGCTGCAGACACGTCTGTGACATCGGTGTCCCATTCTTTATATGATTCAGATGCCGGTTTGGGGTGGAGAAAGATTACATCGTTATCCACGAGTGATTTAGAATACGTGTCTACGGGGTTTGGTGTCGACACTTTACAAAACGGGGTGTTGACTGTTAAACCCAATGCTGTTACCAACTATCAGACGTATAAAGTTGTTGTTCAAGATAAGTATGGTATTGAGCGTAATAAAAAACATTACGGCTCTATTATCATCGCCGATTATACGGACCCTATAGCGGTGGTTATAGAAACTTCTGCAGGAACGGTGTTTAAAAACAACAATGGGCAAACCACTTTAACCGCTAAACTTTACAGGTCTGGTGATGAGGTGGACCCACAAGGTACCAAGTACCAATATAGATGGTTTAAACGGTTATCAGATGGTTCTTTGGTATCTAACTTCGGTGGGTCTTCGGCTTATAAAACGGGGAAATCGTTAGTGGTGTCTTCAACCGAAGTAGGCCAAACAGCAGTATTCCAATGTGAGGTACATCAATGACATATTTATTAAAGTATACAAGGGGTTTACCTACGGACCCTGAACAATCTACAGTTATCGCCGATGCTTCTTCACCTGGAGAAGTTATACAACAAGCGTGGCGGTTATTTGGTACAGATATCTATATCAAATCGATAGAGGAGGTTTAACATGGGGGTCAATATATCAAAACTCATGACCGCATATAATGTGGGTTCTCTTATCTCTACCTTTACAGGCAATGTATCTTCAAAAACACCAACCGACATTGGGGGAATCCCTATTCCAAAAATAGATGTAGGCGGTGTGCTGAATTCGTCTTTAAACGCCGGAGATTTCGATATTTCAAAAATTGTAAATGTCGAATCGTTAACAGGTCAACTAGACGGAATCAAGGGTGATTTAGCGGGATTAACTCAAAATCTCCCCCCGGAAGCAACGGCCCAGATGCCGGACTTTCAATCGGAATTTGATACCATTGTCTCTAAGATCGGTGTAGAATAGGGGTGAAATATGGTTCTTGTAGCCAAAAACGAAGTAACCCTTACAAACATATTCGACGGACAAAAGGGCGATGCAGGTAACGCTGTAACAGTTGTAAAAACAGAGTACGCTTATTCTAATTCCGCAGCCACACAACCCCAATCAGGATGGACAACTACGTTACCAACCGCGTCTAAAGGGTCTTACCTATGGACTAAAGTAACATATTCGGACAATACCTCGGTCGTTACGCATACATATCAAGGTATAGATGGTGTGGACGGACTATCGTCTTACACCCATGTAGCATATGCTCGCCTGGACAAATCGAATGAAATTGGTTTTGGTCGCGACATAACGACCGGGCGCCCATATAATGGGTCAACGGTTAAACGTACAGGGGGTATGTCTTTCACTACAAGCGGAGGTACCACCGTTGGAAAACACATAGTTACAGCGCTAGGCACCACTGGTTTAAACGGTTGGTTGTATCTTAAAGTTAGAAACACCCACAACGCCACCACCCTGGTGGTCCGATTAAATGGTATGACGGGTTCTTCAGTGAATGGATCATATACAGTTCTACCCGGTAAAGACCTGACGATTCTCGCACCCGTAAAGTGTCGAGAGGCTTACCCGTTCGTACAAGTCTCATTTGAAACACATTCGACACGCGTCACTGATGAATTATCATATGACGTTTATGAAATTGGGTTATATCCGTCTTCACCGTTTGTTGATTTTTCACATTCACCCGTGGCGACCTCAACCCATGTCGGTATTTACACCGATGACCTAGAAGCGTCTAGTAACGATATCTCTAAATACGAATGGTCCTCATACATATTAAGCGCCGATGATAGTTCAGGGGTTACCAACTACGCAGAAGACCGTGATTTTGAACTAGGACGGTGGAAACACTCCTCAGGGAATCTGTCATCTGGTGGTTCGGCTTCCGCTGATTATCAGGATGGCGTAGCAACCGTTGTTTTAAACAGTAGCACCGGCTGGAGTCAAATCCAGATATATAGTAGGTCGTCGAACTATGAGTCAGAATCCTATTCGTCTACAGCGCTTAATAATCTTCGACTATGGGATACGTATACGCAGTCTGTGTATGTTAGATTCAACACTACTCCGGGCCCCGGTGTATTCGCTTGTGTCCGTGACACCTCTACCACCGGAACTACGAATCAGATAAACCTATCCCCTACCGGTCTTCAATTATCCAACATGGTGGCCGGCGAATGGTATTTATTATCCGACACCTTCGTACTTCAAGATATCACAAATTATCGTTATAGACGGATTATATTAGGACTTAATGGGTATAATGGTTCCGTTTCATTCAAGAAACCCGAACTGACCAAAACCACAAAATATGTGGATGCTGGCCCGGCTCCCGAGGATTCTAATACGAAAGTCGTTGATAAAGTATCTACAACCGAATTGGATGACCGTATAAATAAAACATCGAAAGATGTTCGTCTTGCATACGAAGCGGCTATTGCTGATGCCATTCTAAAACAGGCATTCGCGTGGGAAGAAGAGTTTAAAAAATATAAAATCTCTGTGGCCGAGGCAGACCGTGTAGCGGCTAAAGAATACACAGCGACAAAAACAGAAGTGGTCGCTCATAAAACGTCATTAGAGAACGGTAAACTACAATGGGAAGGTCTCAACAATTTTATCGAGTTTACCAAGAACGGTACCATGATTATCAGGGATAAAAATGGTTCTGGTGGCGCGGGTCTTATGATTGATTCGGATACTATTTCGTTTATGTCTAACGACCAACGTGTTTCTTACTATAGTTCGGGTGAGTTATTTGTAGAGCGCGGTGTATTTACCACCTCGACTAGAACCGGTCGGTTTATAGAAATGCAAAGCCCATCAAACCCGGATTCAAACGTTATTAGATATGTTGGTCCGTAGAAAGGATATTTATGGCTGAATGGTGGTCTGGGTCGGACCGAGGTTATCGTATACGACTAACCGTAAATCCCGTCCCTAATTCAATAAATGTTGAAAACAACACGTCAAGGGTTCGTTATACACTTACCTTATTTAACACCACCCTCACTTTCTCAGGATATTCCTGTTCGGGGTGGATTAACCACAACGGTACCGTTATTCCTTATTCAGGCACGCCTGCAATGCTGGGGTGGAATACGAGTATCGTTCTCATTGATACAGAAAGGACGATAACCCACGACGCGAGTGGTAATTACCGAACCGGTACAGCCGCTTCGTTTGCTGGCTCTGGTGGTTATTCGCCTGGTAACTTAACAATTGGGGTCGGTTATTTAGACTTACCGACAATACAACGGGCCTCCACGTTTAGTATTCCCAACATTACCATCGGTTCTCCTGTTAAACTAAATATCACATCCTCTAATGGTTCTTTTAGACACACCATAAGGTATGGGTTTGGCAAAAATAGCGGAACAGTTGCTACTAATGTTCCTGGTGGTGAATATACATGGAATACCCCTTTGTCGTTGGCGACCAGTATACCGAATCATACTTCAGGGTTGGGCACGGTATGGGTGGATACCTATAACGGGGGCTCCTTGATAGGCTCAACAGCCCAGATACCAACGTTTAGTTTAAACCTAGATACGGTAAAACCAACCCTTACAGCTATAACACTGTCGGATACAAATCCTATAGCTGCTAGCATAGGTGATGCGTTAACTTTTGTTCAAAATAAGTCGGACATCACCGTTACATATGGAACTACCACCGCACAATATGAATCGTCAATCGTCGACTATCAATCTGAAATAGTCGGGGCTAATAAAGTATCTACTTCGTCGCCCGCTGTATTTACGGGTATCGCGTTTAACGGTTCTTATCAAATAAGGGCGCGTGTTAAGGATTCTCGTGGTGCATGGTCTGACTATAAAACCACAAACATCACTGTCTTACCATATACAACACCAAGTTTAAATATAAACACAACGCGTGCAGGCGCAAATATGACTAATTGCGTCGTCAAAACGGCGGCCGCGGTGTCGCCGTTAACGATTGGTGGTGTACAAAAAAATAAGTTAACGATATCGTACAAGTACGCTGTTATAGGGTCTTCCAATTATACAAATAACACAAGCGGCGCTGATATGACGTTGACTGAAACATCAGTAATTCCTGCTCAAAACTTCACGTTGTCTGGTTCTTTCGCTGTGAATACGTCGTATGTAGTTATAGCAACGTTAGTGGATATATTTAATTTACCTGTTACGTTTTCGTCTATACTACCAACGGAAGTAGTACCTTTCGCATACGACAAAACGGGTGCGGGTGTTGGTAAATATAGAGAACGAGGTGTTCTAGATGTTTCCGGCGAAATATACGCCTTTAATAAACCAATACAGCATCATCGTTTAACCACGCATACGGGAACGACGTTTTACTACGCGACGGGTACCGGTGATTTAAACACTGATACATTTAGGGTTACTGGTTTTTGGAGTATGAATGCACCGTTAAACGGTCCGACTGTAGAGACAGGTCCTGACCAATTCTATATCATATCCGTATTTGAATCTGCTAACTATGGTACCCAAATGGCGATTCAGAAAAACAGCGGTGATATGTATATACGCACAATACACAACACCGCTTGGACAAAGTGGATACAAACAGCCACGTCGAAGCATAAGGCGTCAGTTTTTGTTGATTGGGTGTCTACCGGCGTAAACGGTGTGACCGCAAAAAGACAGGGCGACCAGATCACAGTGCGTGTGTCTGTTACCGGGAATGGTGCGAATGTATCTCTTGGTACACTACCGTCTAGTATTTTACAAGGCGCAACCTTGATGCCGGACATGAAACATGTCTCTTGCTGGGAGGCTTCGTTAAATAACGACAAACACGCTCAAATAAACCCCGACGCCACGATGTATTTACTATCGACTACTTCGGGTAAAACGTATAAAACATCGTTTGATATAACTTTGTAAAAAGGATAGGTTAAGAAAATGAAACTTGAATTCAATGCAAAAAGTCAAGAGTACGGTATGGACGGTAATCCGACCGCCACCAAAGTAACACTTACAAATATCGAAGGCGCTGTATACCCGGTTCTGTTATCACCGGAGGCTATTACTTTATCGAATGATGAACTAACGGTTATGGCTTTGGATAAAATCTATATTGAAAACTTCCCTAATCGAGCAGAAAAGGAAAAATTCAACGAACTTGATGAACAAATCAAAAAACTTGATGAAAAAATCAAAAAATTCAACGAACTTGATGAACAAATCAAAAAACTTGATGAAAAAATCCAAAAAATAAACGGGCGCTTACCTATACCATTTAATTGGGTATAAAAGACGTCTCCGATTCAATCGAAAGCAACAAAGGGATTATCCTATGGTTGGGTATGACTCTCTTTGAGAAAGGGTTAATAAATGAAGAAGAACTTATGGATTTTACAGCAGATGAAATCTAGAATCGTTTCATTTTTACTCGAATTATTTTTAGGAAAAGAGGATATTATGTTGATTTACGCTTATGCAACTGCTGTTATCAGTGGCCGTATTAAATGGTCTAAAATTGTTTCCGTGTTTACCCCACGTATTCAAGAAACTATCAAAGAGAAAATGCTTGAACTTCTTGACGACCAAGCACTCGTGGATGAATTAACAACCACTGCTCCGGCTGAATAATTTCCTACGAATGGGATTTATGAATATAATACCACCTTGGCTTACTGAGGGCGCTGTTATCGCCGCTTTCGTAGCCGGGTTTACGACAATCGTAACCACCGGCATCACGAGTTATACAAAAATAAAAGAGTCTGATATGGTCAAGAATCATAACTCTATTATGGACGTATTGGACTCGCTGAAAGAAAACGATATAAAGATGAGTGAACGGTTAGACGGTATTGTTAATAATTTAGAAATACAGTCCGACGCCAACAAACATAGTATCAGATATCGTTTATTCCACGACATGGCTCGTGATGTGAAAATGGGTTACACTACTCTCGAACGAAAAAGAGAGATTGCTAAATTATTTACTGCTTATAAACGAATCGGAGGTAATGGCGAAATAGAAATGCTATACAACGAGGAGTTTATGCATTTACCTTTGGAGGAAAAGAATTATGCCAAAAATGACTAATGCTCAATACGATACTTTGAAATGGTTGACCTTAACTGTGTCTCCAGCACTCGTTCTCTGTATCGCTACAATCGGACAGTTGTTTGGTTACGACACCACCCTTATTACAGGGGTTATCGGTGCATTAACGTTGTTTATCGGTTCATCTGTAGGGATTGCTGCTAATCAATACAAAAAAGAACAAGACGCGCAACAATAAAGTGTATAGAAAGGAGCGATTACAAGTATGGTAAAACGTTCTGAATTTCTATCGTACGTGCGAACCTTAGAGGGTAAAGCTATCGACCAAGACGGTGCCTATTATGCACAATGCGTGGATCTAATCCTACATGTGTATAAAAAATACTGGGACTATTTTGTATACGGTAACGCCATTGACTATAAACACAACCCCATGCCTAATGCCGGTTTTAAACGTGGTACAGTGGCTCAGATGGGTATTGAACCCGGTGATATTTTAGTATGGTACTGGGGTGCTGGGGATATTTATGGTCATATCGGTATCTGTCTGTCTTATTCAAACGGTGTAGCAACCAGTCTTGAACAAAACGTAGACGGAACCATGGTTAACGGTGTATATACAGGTCCTGGCCGAATCAGAGTCCGAGGGGTCAGTCAAGTAGTGGCTGTCATCCGCCCCGATTTTGAACCAGAAACGCCTGACGAAGCAGACCAACAAGGTCGTACAAACGAAGAAGAAACTGGAGGTATTGATATGTATCTTGTTATGCATATTGTAGGTGATAATGATTTTAACGAAAATGCGTTATATCTTGTTGATTTCGCCAATAAAACAATCAAGACGTTGGGTCACCCTGACGAATTGAAAGTCGCTAACGAAATCTACGCGGCGAACCATAACGGTAAGGATATCCCTACCCGTCGCTGGTATGCAGTTGCGCCATGGTATCGTCGTATGATTGCGGCTTTTGACCTGAAGAAAATTTAAGCAGGAGGCGTTATATGGAACTGCAAGATAGTGTAGAACTAACTCTAGCTGAAGCCCTAGAAGTCTTTAAAGAAGAACCCGGGGTCGGCGACAATATTGAAGTGACTTCCGAAGTGGTATCCGCGGACGAGTTACTTAGCGTGTTTAAATAATGTTGTAACCCGTATATTTCTAAAAGGATATACGGGTATATTTTTAATTATATAGGAGGTATGTATGGCAACCACGGCTCAAGTAGTGAACTACGCTATATCCTTAGCCAACCGAGGCGCTCGTGTTGATGTGGACGGGGCATACGGTTCGCAATGCGTGGACCTAATTAACCACTTAAGTCAAAAGTTCTTCGGACGATCGTTATGGGGAAACGCTATTGATTATCTGAAATCGGCACGTTCTGCTGGATATCCAGTATACGGTCCGGACCACAGACCTCGGGCGGGTGCTGTATTTGTTTCTCAAATATATGCGCATGTGTATGGTCACGTGGGTCTTGTTGTTCAGGATAGTAACGGTTCGGGGCGACTACAAACTGTAGAACAGAACTCTGGCGCGTCGTCAAGTGTGTATACCGGAGGTCCAACCGTACGAACTACAACGGGACTTAGCGATGGAATAGGACGAGTTATTGGATATTTTTATTTTCCTTATAGCGGAGGGGGCGGGAGTACCGGCGGGTCAACGACACCAGAAACCCCTAAACCAGAAACCCCTAAAGCAAAAGAACCAACGCCTGATGAAATTTGGAGGTATAACGATATGGCTATTTCATTTTTATTCAATATAAAAAACGACCCTGCTTGGAACCCAGGAACTGTATTTTTCTATAACGGCGCGATTAACGAAATCCAAGGCGTCCATGATACGGAAGAGCATAAATATATGGATATGATTTATGCAGACACTCATGGTGGTCGTACACTAAAGACTTATTCATGGGACGGTACAGTAGCACCTGTATATGTTCGTATATTCGGTGTGTTACGTCCGGGCTCACAAATACAAGCCGTAAAAGACGAACTAACAAAGATATACAGCAAAATAGATAATGCGCTTTGAGGTGGAATATGGCTATTTCATTTTTATTCAATATAAAAAACGACCCTGCTTGGAACCCAGGAACTGTATTTTTCTACAATGGCTACATCAATATGGTCCAGGGTGTTCATAATCAGGAAGAGTTGAAGTATATCACCCAGACCTACAAGGAAACGACCAACCTTGATTTGAAAATTTATTCATGGGACGGTAAAGTAGCACCTGTATACAAACGTATCTTTGGTGTACTGCAACCCTTCAGCTATCAAGAGTTTATAGAGCGGGAACTAGAGCGTTTACGTAAATATACAGCCTCGTATTTGGATACGTACAAAAAACCTAAGAAATTCAAATCAATGATGTCTTTAAGCGTTCGTGAAGAACCAAGCAAAGTAGGGGTAAGTATAGCGTCTATAGCCCCCGAATCCGTACATAATATACAATCCTTAACTACCGTTTGCGACTTCTATTGGGCTAAGATTACTGTCAATAATGTTACTGGGTGGGTTGCTATGGGCCATATTACCGGTGATATGTATGGAGAATTGATTTATGAATAATCTTCACTACTGCTTTCTGAAGAGGAATAATACCTCTTCTTTTCTTTTTGTTTTTCCTCACTTTTTACAACTTCTATAATAGAAACATAATAAAAATACATATAAAGGAGGAATATATTATGTTTAAGAAGATGAGAGAAGATTATGCTTCAGTTAGAGAAGCGGTTATGATGAACAAAGCGTATAATGCGTACTTAGATGCAAGCGCGTGTAAACAAGGCGGATGCCCAATAACTCATGCTAAATTAGCAGTGGATAAAATCACGTCTTATGAAAGTATGACAAACAGACAAAAAGTATACTATCATACGATTAAAGAATTAAAACATATGGCTAAATTCAGCATTGGTTTATTGGCCGTATCCGGATTATTCTACACGTATTTGGCAGACAAGAATGTGATTATCGTAAATCCAGAACTGCTTTCTGAAGAGGAATAATACCTCTTCTTTTCTTTTTGTTTTCTTCACTTTTTACAACTTCTATAATAGAAATAAGAAAGGATGGTAAAAACCATGGAGAAAACAGAAAAGGTAGTACAGTATTGGAAAGCAAACGGGTATATTGAGAAATCAATGACCAACTCTATGCCTAAATGGGTAGTAGTGTTGGCGACGATTTTAGTATTCGCCCCTTGTGACTTAGTGCTGTCGACTATTAATGTATGTAAAAAATGGATTAAATATCTACAGAATTATTAAAAGGAGGAGGGTTATATGGACTTAATCATTGCCGTCTTAGTGGGCGTACTACTAGGCAAAATGATGAGGAAGAGATAGCGCTCTCTTCTTTTTTCATCCACACTTTTTACAAAGTCTATAATAGAAACATAATTGAATAAATTAAAAAAGGAGGAAATAATTATGTTAATTAAAAGATTTAAAGAAGGATTTAGAAATGCTAGACGATTATATATGTTAGAGCAATATACTAAATGCTACATCAGAAGACTCAAAGAAGAGGAAAACATGACAAGCGAAGATCTGTTTGGAATCGCAACATCAAAAATGCAGGACAACGAGGAATATTTACTCATATTGTCCTACGGACGAGAGTTGCGAAATAAAAAGGTCGAGATGATTGCTTACCTTTTCGGAGCACTCTTTGCTGATATAGTAAATTGGAGTAATGCTCTAGTAAGATACGTGACTGGTTAATATCAGTCTTTCTTTTTTATTTATACTTTTTACAAAGTCTATAATAGAAACATAATAAAAATACATATAAAGGAGGAATATATTATGTTAAAAATGATTATAAATGATATTAAGGAAGGGTATACCTGTGAGTATACAACCTGTGAATTAATAGAAGAATCTCAGCAGCTATTAATACGGGCGGCCGAGGCGAAGGATTTTGAGGAGATGAAGGCATACTTCAAACTAATAGTAGACAACGAACAACAAAGAACTATATTAGATATGAAGATGGCTAGAAAATCACGCATGCTTCGTTTAGGAGGACGTATGGGGCTGATTGGCTTCTATCTAAAACACGGTTATGTATAAAGGGTGTACACCCTTTCTTTTTTCATCAACCACACTTTTTACAAAGTCTATAATAGAAATAAGAAAGGATGGTACAAAACCATGAAAAAAATTACATATATGGTCATCGCTATGTTTGCAGGCAACTATGCTGCTAATGCAATATATCGTGGCCTACGGAATATTTTTGGGGAGTAACACTCCCTTTCTTTTTTATTTGGTAATAAAAACTTAAGGAGAAAAACTAATGAAAACAGTAAACAGAACTAGACCAGATTATGATGACGCAATTCGCATGGATGCTAGCCACATCGTCCAGCGCCTGTATTTCGATAAATCAGAAGACGTCTATTTTTTTCTTTATCGCGTGGCTGGAGGACACCGTAGATATAAAATTAAACCGCTTACACAAATAAACTTTATGGAATTTATGGAGGCGTATATCGATTTAATATCCGGTTATATGTATGAAGAACGGTTCCTACATGAGGCCCATTCTATTATCAATAATGGATATAATAAAAAATGGATGGATAAGGTCGTATTAGACATCCAAACCGTCACATCTGCACGTGTCTCTGTGTCCAACGAAACATGCAAGACACATATGTATATACCATTTCAAGCGTTTCATATTGTAAAAGGGGGCGGCGTATGATGATTTCAGTCGACCAATTCTCATACCAAGACCACCCCGACAAAAAGAAGGTTGTGATTGATAATTTAACCCCGTCAGAAATGGCTTATGTGTGGACTTACATTGAAAAGTACGACGGTTTTTTAATGGAGGGGTATCCTTATAAGTTATCCTTTATCGAAAAAGGCGACAACTATAAAGGGTCTGGTTTATCAATCGTTGTAAATTATAAATAATTACTTTTTACAGCGTCTATTATAGAAATAGGAAAGGAGAATTTCTAATGAAGAAATTAAAATTGGAACTTCCGTTGAAGTGGAAGAGAAGAAAAGTTATCGAAAAACGGCTTAAGGCATTATATGCCGAGCTTGAGCAAACACCAAGTGGTGCGCCTAACGAGTGGCAAATCATTGAGGATATTCGGATTATGGAGGATGTTTATAAAGAACTGAATCCAGAGAAGAAAAACTTCAGATTGGACCCAAACGTCTTAGTGGCATTGATTGGTGCCGTATCAAGTATCGGGACTGTAATATACCTTAAGAAGTCTGAGGACGACAACTTTCTTCCTCCGCAGTACGCGAAAGGAATGATTGACGACATTGTTAGAAAGAAATAATATTTCTGGACAAAGGACCAATTACGGTCTTTTGTTTTTTGTCAGTTTTTACAACTTCTATAATAGAAACATAATAAAAATATAAAGGAGGATTAATTATGTTCAAGAAAAAGAAAGAGGTAATGAAAGAGGTAACCAAACATGTACGCGACAATTTTATCGGGTATATTGGAGGATTTGCTTTAATCGCTACCACATATGGATACTTGAAGGTAAATCACAAATTCAAAAATTATGTTAATAAATCGGAAAGGGATATTAACGATGCATACCGCAACGGTATAAGTGACGGAATCAAGGTGGTTCAAATCAACCTAGACTGTGAAGAATTCATGAACGATATGACGAATAATCAAGTAGACGGCGTATATTATGCTGACGATAAAGATACTTACGTTAATTCGATTACGAAGAAAGGTTTAGGTAAGGTTTCACCACAATTATTTCTATCATTCGGACCCCGAGAGGATGCGAAAGGGTAATAAACACCCTTTCCTTTTTGTTTTTAAGAAAGGATTATTATGAAACCATTAGATGCGTACGACGTATATAAAAAAAACAATCAAAACCGAGACTGGTATCAGCCACGACGGCGTCCAAAAATTAAATTAGACGTGGCATCTTATTTTGCAAAACCATTAAACTATCACCCACGGAAGACCCAAACAGTCGATACGTGGTCGGACGAAGAGGAAGAACGACTTAACCAACTAATCGAGTCTTATACCGAGAAAGGAGGTACCCGTTGATTGATTACGAATCTCTAGCTATATTTTTACCAAGTAATATTTACATACCTATCCAGCCGTCATTGCTACCAAGCGGTGAGGCGTATTTCGAAACAAACAATATCATTAAACAAATTGAGTACGACGTGTCGTCGTATATCATATCGCTGGGATACGACCTAACACCAACATCATACGATTTCAACCATTGGTTGAGTGATATGGAGGACACGTATTCTGCCGGGAATGATATTGATATGGAATACGCGATATTCCTACGACGAAATGCGGACGTTGTTTATAAATATTACTATAATATAGTCAATCTTACAAACTTAAATAAAGGGGTACTGTGATATGCTCTCAGGTTTAACAGACGCCCAATATAATAAAATGGTGTCTAAATGTTCGAAAATGTCGGATAAACGCATGATTATAGAAATCGTGAGTTATTCGTATGAAAACCCATTGTTTGTGTTTCCAGGTGACCAATTTGATGATTTTATAAACTCGATTGAATGGTCTTTCTGGAACTCTATATTCCAAAGAAAGGTTAAAGACATTTTGATTTCTAATGAACAATTCGTGGTTAACGTTCTTGACAAGAATATGGAATTGAATATGAAATACAAATACACGAGGTTATAAAATGAAAAAAGAGAAGCAGAAAATCGGAGAGGACGTCATGTTTCTTCTCGTATTCCCATCGGTATGGTTCGTCCTATGCTACGTAAGTTATTTTTACGGAGTCGTTAATTTTGAGCTAGCCGCCATATTGTTTGCTGTATTGTTGGGCGTAACGGTTTCAGCGCATACGTCTCGAACATAAAGGGGGCTTATATGAAAATAAAATACGTAATGTTCCCAAACTCAAAAACAATGCGTGTCGGTGAAGAAGAATTCACAATGGAATTATTTACCGATATTATTATATCATGGTGTATTAAATACCCAGAGGTAACAACGCCTAAATATCTACTAAGCATACTAGATACATATAATATTTCCAAATCATACAAGGACTCTATGAAATTCTTCATAGACCTCTATTACACGCAATGTCAGCGCATTATAAAAAAGTTCCAATCGCGGAGTCTGTTTAGGTGACGACTCTGCGTACTTTTTACACCGTCTATTATAGAAAGATGCTATCTAATTGTGTAGGTGCAAGTGAGCGACACACCCTTAGTTGGGAGGAGGCAGGTTTGAGTCCTGCACACAAATAGATGGATGTACAGTCTTTCTATTTTTTTTATTTACAGAAAGGAGAATGCATGGCCAATACAAACTACAACGAGATTCCGGCCAAACCAAAAACAGCGAAACCCGCTGAGAAAGAATCTCGACCCAAAAACCCAGAGGCTGTCGAGAACCGACAAACACCTCGTAAACCACCACTCCAGATTGATGAGGGCGCGCCTGTTATCAAAAAGAAGAATGCTTTTGCTCGGCTGGCGAACCACGTATTAGGCCCGGATTACGGTGTACGAGTACGTGACTACGTCGTTCGTGAAATCATCGGGCCTAACTTGAAAGACGTTATATATAACTCAATTATGGCGTCTCTAGGAATGGCTGTCTACAAAGACGACTTCCAACCAGAAAAACGTTCATCGTCATCATCATGGCGTAGCCCGTCGTCCCGTACCACTAATCGACAGACGGTAAGGTATGACCAATACTCACAGACCCCGTCTAGAACACGTACTAGATACACGGCTCCAATCGAATCATCCGAAGGCGTGGTGGAACATGTCTTCCAATCCATGCAGAGTGCAAAAGACACTGTGCGTCGGATGCAACGTGAAATCGACCTTTTCGGATATGTCACGATTTCCGATTATTACCACATCATCGACGAGAAAGCCGATTATACCGATGAGACCTTCGGATGGACTGACTTGTCCGGTGTTGTATATCAATCATTGTCCGGTGGTGGTGTGATTATCGAATTCCCACCTACAGAATCAGTATAAAGGAGAAAACCATGAAAAAATTAACAGAATCAAAAGCGATTTTTGAAGCTTTAGATATTATTGCCTTTGGTCTCGTACCATTTGCCACAAAAAAGTTAAAGAATTTGCTAGACAGCAAGTTGAAGAATTAATAAGGGGGTTAAAAACATGTCATTTTCACTAAAAAATATTTCCAGCAACGTAGAGTCTATCCGCTTTAAAGTGGAAGAACACGCTCCTGCTCTCGCTCTGACCACAGGCCTTATTGGTCTTGGATGGGCGACATATGAAACAGTAAAATCCGTCCGTAAAGTAGATGCCATTATGGAAGAGGTGGAAGAACGTCAATCCAATGGTGAAGAAGTAAAACCTACAGAAACCATCACACGTGTGGTTGGTGCCGTTTATAAACCGGTTGTTATCGGAACATTATCGGTTGGTGTTATCCTTAAAGGTTTTCATGTTTTGAATAACCGCGTGTCTGCATTATCAGCGGCCCTTGCTACCGCTAATAGCGAGTACACTAAACTCCGTCGTTATATTCAGGAAAAACACCCTGAAGAAGACTTCCTTGCCGATGATGAAGAAGTATATCTGAATGCCGAGGAAGAGGCAAAAGGCGACAAAGGTGAAAAGGTAAAAGCTAAAAAGCCTGTAAATGAGCAAGGTTATAACGGCTGCTTGTTCTCTAATTCAGAGGACTATAACCCTAACGACCATATTGGTAACCAAGTACACGTATCACAGGTATGTCGTATCCTGTGCAACAAACTTGCGTCCACGGGTTATCTGCGACTTAGTGAAGTCCTAGCGGCATACCGTATCAATCCTGAAAAAATCGGAATTAATCCGAAAACGGCTGAAGTAATTGGGTGGAAACACTACGACACATTCTTCGATGTAGACTTCAAGACGTTCACGTCCAAATCGGAAGATGGTTATGCTCGCCCAGACTTAATCATCGAATGGCCTGCGCCTCAATCGCTTGTGGGACGAATCGACCACGAGAGTAAAATCATGCAGGAATATAATTACTAATCTTAGGTGTAAACCGCTGGTCTATAACGCTGGCGGTTTTTCTTTTTAATTTAAAGGAGTTAAAATCATGCAAACAAAAAAACCAATTTTAAAAGTCGAAGTTGAAGGGACTGCCGTAGACAACATCCTAAAATGGCGAAACGATAGAGAGAATCGGGTTTATCTGAAATACGCAGGTGTATTTGCTCTTGGATTCGTTCTTGGGAGAAGTTTTAAAGGTAAGAAAGGGGTCAACTAATGGCTATAAACTATAAAATCACGACCTATGTGTTCGGGGCAACTAGTGCCTTACTTGGTGGTGTAGCCGCTTTTCTTTGGTTAGGCTCTAACGGTTTGGCTGAGGAAGTAGCCACTTTGGAGGTAGAAAATGAGGATTTAAAAAATCAACTCACAGCACTCCAAGACCACTATGACTACCAAGAAAAGGAGTTTGATGAATTATACGATGAACTCCAAGACACACATGCGTCTTACAAAAAACGCATTGAACGCTTACGCGGTGAACGAGACGTTGCTCAAATGCGTTTGGATATGCTTGCCGAAGACGAAGAGGAAGAACCAAATATGGAACTCGAAGAAATGCGGGAGCGTGTTTCTAAAGAACCATTCTCGGTATTCCGAAACAACAATGTTATTGAAATGAAGAAGGAGGATGATATGCGATACAACGCAGAACCACAGCGGGCGTTCCAAACATATAAACGAACACTGCTGGCACCAATCCCAGAAGAACTATCCAACACAGGAACCATTAAAACATTCCTCGACCGCTACGAATTAGTGGATGAAGATGTTAACTATGACTTTGTCGTATCTCATGCGGAACAAACACGTGAAATCATGGATACTTTATTCAACGTATATATGTACGACCTTGACCGTAAAGGTTATGATGACAATCCGCGCTCCGACATTATGGCACAGCGGTATGAATACCTATCAGACCACTCAAAACTCTTCGGTCCACACTGCACCTTGGCCGAATTCATCATGTATTATATGAATAAGATGGTGGATGATGTCGAAGACCTTTCTATTCTTGCGGTGCTCACCCATATTCTGAAAGGACTAGGGTTCTATGACGTTGATTCCGAGGATATGGAACTCGAAGAAATGTCCGAAGACCTTGAAAATTACGCACAAGATATTCTACCGCTCCTAACTTCACATGAGTTTTACTCTGGTCACAACAACCATGAAGGGTATGGACTGTTCTCCGTGTTTTACCTGACCGATTTTGTCGGATACACTGCGTTTTATCAGGAATACAACGCATTCATCGCGCAACTCCTTGATTCTGACATCACAAACGACGAAGAATAAGAGGAGGCCGCATGATTGTTAACGATAACGACCACGTGTCGATTATGTTATTTTTTAGTAATAACGATTTTGTTACAATCAACATTCCTCGTGTGCGGATTATGGAATTTCAAGCCGCGTTCAGAAATGGAGAACTCTTCGAAATAAAACATAAACAAGGGTTCTCTATTTACGATTTGTCAAAAATCGTGTATATTAGAGTTTTATAAAGGGGGTATACATGACCGAAAAGAATAACTTGGATTTCTTTAAAGTTATTGCTGAAGAATCAACAGACCCTCGCTCCAAATTCAACTACATCATTACTGCTGACTTTACTTATAAGAGAGTAAAGGATTTGGTTGTAAAAGGCGGAGAATTCACTGCGTTCTGGAATGGTCAACGCTGGTCCATGTCGCAAGATGATTTAATTGAGACTATCGACCATGAACTATGGCGTGTATATCATATTTACAATGAAAAACACCCTGATGCCAGAATCAAAATCAATTTGTTGAACAATGAATCGTCTGGTCTCATGAATCGCTTCCAGAATTACTGTAAGAAACAGATGAGTTCGGATGCCCAGTTTAACAAACATATTCTCTTTGCTGATTACGAACCCGTGCGTGATGATTACTCGACGTATCAGTTACCCTACACCCCTATGCAAGGCCCAACCACTTCATTTTATGAACTCATGAATATTCTATACGAACCCGATGAGTTGGATAAAATTATGTGGTGTTTAGGTGCATTGTTTACAGGGGATATCGTATCTATTGAAAAGTTTTTATTTCTATACGGACCTGCAGGGACGGGTAAAGGTACCGTCCTTAAAATCATTAACCAGTTAGTTGGTGAATACGCAGGTGTCGTGGATTTGAAGACACTAACGGGTAGTTCCGAATTCTCGACAGCAGACATTAAAGAAGTGCCGTTATTAATGGATACCGATACTGATATTTCAAAAATCCAAAACGAACAAAATCTGTTGCGACTCACATCCCATGAACCCGTATTGGTTCGGAAGTTGTACAAACAAGGATATCCTGTTACATTCAACGGTTTACTTGTTACGGCCTCCAACGAACGATACAAAGTGAAGAACAAAGACTCCGGTATTAACCGTCGAGCCATAGTTGTTCACCCGTCGGGAAATAAAGTACCTCTTCATAAATATAAGGACCTGATGTTTAATATCGGATTCGAAATTCCTTATATCGCTCAGGAATGCATCAACGTCTACCAAGAACTTGGTATGGAATACTACCAAGACGAAGTAGACACAGCAATGATTGAGTGGGGTGATAAGGTATTCTCATTTGTTCGCGAACATGCCGATATTTTAGAGAAAGGTATTACTCTTAAACGAGCAGTGGAAATGTATAAATCGTATCTGCAGGATATTGATTTTTCTACATCAGGCGCTCGGGATAAGATTAAAACCGATTTACCTAAATACTTCGACGAGTTCTTGAACGATACGACCGATAACGGTGTACGAGTACGTGATTTCTTTAGAGGTTTTAAATACAGCGTTGCGTTTCCTGAACACAACAAGCGTAAGCCTGTATCACATACTAAAGAACCACAGATTTTGAGTTTGGAGGTGACAGAGCCTAATATGCTGGATGTGGAATTGAAAGATTATCCTGCACAATACGCCTCCGCAAAAGGAACCCCTGTAAAACCGTGGGCTGAGGTCCAAACAACGTTAAAAGACCTCGACCCTCGAAAGTTGCATTGGGTTAAGATGCCAAAAAACCATATCGTAATTGATTTTGATATTACAGATGAGGATGGTAATAAGAATTTCGAAGCCAATTTAAAGGCCGCCAGTGTGTATCCGGAAACATACATGGAGACCTCTAAATCCGGTGGCGGAATTCATCTGCATTACTATTATGATGGCGATGTGGACATGCTGTCTCGTCGGATATCAAAAGATATCGAGTTGAAAGTTTACGATGGTGAGGCCTCTCTTCGTAGACAATTTATAGCATCGAATGGTAAAGAAATTGCTCGCATTGGCAGTGGTTTACCATTAAAGGAGGTACAGGTGTACGGGGACGTTGAAAACATCATCTGGACTGAAAAGAAACTACGCAAATTCGTAGAATCTTGTTTGAATAAGGAACATCACGGTGCGACAGCCCCTGAAGTAAACTTTATTCATGACGTCTTGAACCAGGCGGCCGAGACTGGTGTATTATACGACTTGTCGGACATGCGTAATAAGGTTCGTTTATTTGCAATGCAGTCTACAAACCAAAGTGACAAATGTTTGAAGTTATATATCAATACTCCATTCTCGACTATGGATAAAAAGGAAGACCCGCCTTACTACTCTAGTAAGATAATCGATGATAAGGATATTACATTCTTTGACATCGAGGTCTTCAAAAACGTAACGATTATTGCGTATAAAGACAACGGGGTTGAGATTCCTCAAGGGTTACTCGACCGTATGTCTTCCGTTAAATATCAACCTAAGAATGCAGAACAAGTCGTCTCGTTCCTTAGTGATATTTACAAAACTTTAGACCAAAAATGGTTAGAGTTACACAAAGAGAAGTTCGGTATTATTTATAATCCAACTCCTACACAAGCAGAATGGCTCCTCAAGAAAAATCTTGTTGGGTTTAACAATCGTGATTATGACAACCATATTCTGTATGGAATCATGATGGGTGACGACACCTTTAAAACATATTTGCGTTCTCAAAACATTATTGGTAAAGTAAACGAAGCTAAAATGGCTGCGGCGTATGGTGTATCCTATGCAGATGTGTATTCGTTTATGACAACCAAGAAGTCGTTGAAGAAATGGCAGATAGACCTAGGTATCCACCATGACGAGTTGGAGTTTGCTTGGGATGAGCCGTTGGAAATTCAACACTGGTTACGTGCAGGCTCATACTGTATGAACGACGTGGACTCAACCGATAAACTATTCAATAGCGATGTTGGTCAGGAAAACTGGATAGGTCATAAGATTTTCTGTGAACTTACAGACCTTCCGCCTAATACCAAGACGCAGAAGTTGGCTGAGAAATTCCTGTTTGACGACGACCCAGAACCTCAAAAACAATTCAACTGGTATGACTTGTCGACCGAGTTCCCTGGTTACACATTCGAACAGTTCAGAAAACCACAATCCTTATATTTGGATGAGGAGCCGTCTGAGGGTGGTTATGTATATTCCGAGCCCGGCATTTACAAGAACGTATTGTATGTGGATATTAAGTCCATGCATCCACACTCGGCCATCGCCATGAACTACTTTGGTAAATACACGCCTCGGTATGAAGCGGTTGTTAAGTCACGTTTAGCCGTTAAGAGTAAAGACCCTCTTAAAGCCTTGGAGCCGTTTGAGAAACTGGACCCAGAACGCGCTAAACGTCTGAAGCCATATTTCGAGGACGAAGCCAAATTTAAGGGTCTGGCGTTTGTAATGAAGATCATCGTGAATATCGTATACGGTATGTCTTCTGCGAAATGGCCTAACAAATTTAAAGACCCTCGCAATATCGACAACTGTATCGCAAAACGTGGTGCGTTGTTTATGATTCAGGCCAAACAGGGTCTTCAGGCGCGTGGTGTCAAAGTGGTTCATGTGAAAACAGACTCCATGAAACTTGTTAACTACACTCAGGAAGACGTCGATTGGTTGTTTGATTTGGCTAGACAATACAAATACGAATTCGATACCGAATGTGTGTATGAAAAGATGGCGCTTGTCAATAAGGCGGTTCTTATCGGTAAGACGACCGAAGAATTCGGTGGTGAATGGGAAGCCGTTGGTGCCGAATTTGCACAGCCATACGTGTTTAAGACCCTGTTTACCGACGAATACATCACTCGTGAAGACATACCTATTCTTAAATCCGTACAAACGTCTATCTTTATTGGTGACGAGTTTATTGGTAAGAATGCGGAAATATATGCATCCAAGACCGGTAAAGAAGTATTGTCTACTCGATTGGTAGATATCGCACCGATGGTTCGCTCGCGCTACGAGAAAGAAAAATACCTGCTCGTGCGTGAGAAGCAAGGTAAGACGCCTGAGGAACAAGACGCGTATAAGATTGTCAAAATTGCGGATGAGTTGGACGTAAATACAGACGTAATCCGTCATATTATCGAAACTGACTATGAACCATACCAAGTTACACGGTATAACAAAGTACAAGATACCGACGGACACGGTTGGCGATTGTTTAGTCGATTGACAGATGATAATGATGTCGATTTCACATATTATAACGGGTTGGTCCGTGCAGCGTATGATAATATTGCGTCTGTTGGTGACCCAAACATTATATTTGCGGGTACTAAGTGGGAGAATGTTAAACCTTATGTTTAATACTCCACACTTTTTACAACGCCTATTATAGAAACAAAATAATATTTTAAAGGAGGACAAACATATGTCTAAGGAAGTTTCTAAACAAGAAGTTATTGAGGAAGTAGTAGAAGTAATTACTCCAGCAGTGGTAGCCGGGACCGTTGAAGACGTGACCGAAAAGGTTCCATTTATGAAGAAACATAAGTGGGCTCTAATCGGGTCAGGTGTTCTTGCGGCAACAGCAGCCATTGTAGGAGGACTTTCCTACAAATCAGAAAAAAAGATTGTTGTTGAAACTGCTGATGATGCAGTTGTTCAAACAGAAGAAAACAAATAGTTTCTAAGGAGTGAATCTAATTTCAGATTCTCTCTTTTTTTTTATTTTTTAAGAAATGAGAATAGTTATAATGAAAATATTAGAAAGTATATTCGAAGAATTGTATTACATATGTGTCGATATTCGAGACCATATTATTTCTGTTTATCAGAAATACCTTAATAGGCGTAACTTTGTAAAATCGTTTGCTAATTTATCAATCTGGTGCCAAGATATGAAAAAAATCGCACACGGTTCTGATAAAGCACTTCGTAGCCTATTTGTCCTTAGTCATGTTATGAAGATTGAGACTCGACTACGTGAATTCAACGAGACGGGGCATAGACTTTCGTATCAGCACGTTTACGACATTGTTAGCTCTGTTAACTACATCAAGACGCTATTTCCTAAATTGTAAAAGGAGGTATATTATGAAATACATAACAAATGACGAATGTTATAAGACATTTGAAAAGTCTAACGTATTTGAAAGGAAGAACGAATGAATGATTCTAGAAAATCGATTCTAAAACCAAATATCGAAGTTGGTGATGTGTTGGTCGATACTAGTTCACACACCATTTTTAAAGTAACTCGAGTTAAGTTAAACAGAAGATGGTCGCATCATTGTATTGATTTGGAAGCTCCGCTAACTGGTGAGAAGCGTGGATTATGGTTATTTTCACTTGTCGGTCAACACAGTACGTATCATAAATTATAGGAAGGAACTATCCTTATGGTGGATACACATATACCAAAATTTGATAAAAATCACGTACAATATGTGCACGATCAAGACAAAACAGTAATAGGATTCGATATCGCGATGGGTTCATACCAACTAGCGGGCGCTAATGTTGGTGAATTAATTGATATTGATGTCGAAGGTTTTATTTATCATTGTATTGTGCATAATATCAAAAAAGTAGGTAAGAATTATATTTACAATTTGAGGTGGATAAATGAGAGAAGGAAATCTAATAACTAAACGCGACAAATGACGAATGTTCTCAGACTCTGCATAGTTTCGGAAACGTATTAAACGTTGAAAAGGCATATACTATATGCGATGCGGGGTGTGAGGACGCGAACCATGTGTTTTTTGAAAATGGGGAATATCATCGACTCGAAGAACCGTTGGTTCTTAGATGCTATAGAAATCATTCGGCCTCTTTAATCGTCAAGTATAAAGACGGCTCAACCCAACAAGCAGTACTATGGTTATTCACGAATTGTCAATATGCGTATTCTAGCGCTTACGACCTCATCGAGGACCGGTTGGCTCAAAACAAAGGTCTTGTATCCGTATTGTATGGGATGGCAAAAGATTTCACATGTACGGCCGAGACCGTATGGGATAAAGAAACAGGGTATCAATATAATTTACAAATATACACCGGAACGTTAGCCAACATCAGTGAATCATACTGGGCAAAACCTGTCTTGTTGTTTACCTATAAAGACGCTGACGGTAAGGAAACCGAAGAATGGGTATACTGTTACCGCGAGGTTGATTCGATGGGTATATCACGGTTGGTGAAAGGAGAACCATATGACTTTAACGAAGAAGCAAGCGCGTAGGATTCGTGAAAAAATGATAACCAATACCAGACGTATTGTGGATTTACACACTCTGGATAAATACGGTGTCGTCATCGTTAATTCGGATTTGGATAAGGAATGCGAGACCATCGATAAACAAATCGATGAGGATATTCACTGGTGGGGGCATCCGAGTCGTAAAACAGGAATCCTCAAAATGACCAGGTATCAACTGGTTTTAGGTAAACACCTTTTTCCTTTTTTAAAGGAAATAGAGAAAAGGATGGGGGTAACAGACGAAGGGGTTGTATATGTTCAGCCGATTCGTCCCTATGTAAGCGAAACAAATAGATAAATGGAGGCAGAAAATGAAGGGATTATCAATATTCAACCAAAAAAATAAAAAACCAGATGATGTATATATCATCGTAGTTGAAACTTTGGGTAGTAAACGGGTTGGTTACGACTCGGAGTCTTCTTTAGGACAAACCGATTATTCCGCGACCCCCGATACTGTACTGGTGGCTTCAGTCGAACAGTCTTTACGTATTTTGAAAGGTGATTTTGTAGGGTGTAATTGTGTCGATGGTGGCGTGTTCTTGATTAGCCGTTCGATTATAAAAACCATAAACATATTACCAGCGCTAAACACATCCGAGGATGCGAAACACCTTGATTCGTTCATAGCCGATAAGGTGGATAACGTCAAAGTTGTTGGGTGGTACAACTACTGGAAAGAGGAGTCCTAGGATGAAAAATATTATTAACAAATTCAAACGATTCTGTAAAACCGAACTGGGCCTCCATACAAGGGAAGATTTCTTTTCCTCACTCTTCGCTGTTATGTTCGCAGGTGGTATGGTAGCGGCTGGTCTCATTCTGGTCTACATCACTGTGTCAGTTATGGGTGGCTTGTTTTATACTCTAGTGACTATAGGATTGTCGTTGTTATCTATATTTATCCTGGGTGTAATCACATGGCTTATTGTTTATATTTTTGAAAAGGGGTAGATTATGGCTTTCAAAAATAATTTTACACTTACACTACCACGACATAGAGGCGAGAACGAGATGCGTCAACTACCAGTTGCGATGGATATCGCTCGTGATAAACTCGTCGGTAAGGTATTTGTTAATTCGGCAGACAACAACGTATACGAATGTATAAATGTGCGATATGTGCGTGCTAACGTGACTTATTTTACATTAGAGTATATATTTGAATGCGCATATAAACAAGTCCCAGTGGTCAGGTTTACCGATTTTTCAACTACAGGCGAGTTTAATGGCTTGCCTATGGAGGAACGAAACAGTCTAGGAAGGAATCATCCGAATGATTAGAAAGGCTCTAACGTTTGTAACCAAATATGGTGTAACTGGTAGTATCATATTTCTTTTAGGTTTAGCGGGCGTGGGTGTATCGTATGGTATTATTCACACTTATACTTTTTTAAAAGGATTACTATATGACCGAGCCAGCACATAACTGGGAAGAATTACTTGACGCCTATTTTGGCAACATCTCTACAGGTAAACCAAAAAGGCAGGAAACAGGACGTCGTCCTCGGATGATAAGCGAGGACTTATTAATTTATTATAAATGGAAAGGATATAGCAATAGGCAGATATCTGCCGAACTCGGTATACCTCGACGTACAATCGATAACCGGGTTAATAAGTTGCTAGACGAGGGTAAACTAGTATATGTCTCATATAAGAATTATCTTACCCCGGGGGGCGACCCGTGCTAGGGCTCGGATGGTCGAGATTAGACATATCATCGAGGAGATGGAAGAAACATGTCTGATTCTACAACCACCTATGATAACAAAAGAATTGTTATTGAGTATCTGTGCCGACTCCAAAGACGGGTTGGATATATTATTATCCAAATCTCGAAAAAAAATATATTTCACCGATGAGGAGTTGCATTTCCTCAACGAGGGGGTGTATGATTACAGTTTGAAAGACGCCTTGGATATTTTACTAGACAATCCTAAATACATGACTGGTGTTATTTACCATAACACGAAGACTGGTGTATGTTTTGCAGGCTTGGTCGATGGTTACGACTCGATTATACGTAGGGATATTATGGGTCCGGATGGTCGTAAAATGAAGAGGCGTATCGTTGGTCTCAATAATATCGTCCACGCATGGAATGAGGCGCCTGTTGGTGACGACCGCTCTATATCGACGGACTGGTGTATTACCAATGGTATAAAACCACCTAAACAGACACGGGTGCGTGGCAGAAACAAACATCCCAATCCGCGAGCCAAAGGTAAGGCTAAGGGTGGTAAAGAAGAAGACGATTGCCTGTTCTATTAATGTATAATATAAAGGAGGATTTAAAAAATGCAAGAACCATATATCCCACGAAATAAAAGGTGTTTTAAAATCAACACCGCTATCGGTGAACCGTGGAAAGTGATAAATCAACTCAGGGAGGGGCTGAACTACCTCGGATTTAAAGTCAAGGAGTTTGAATTCATCTATCACTCGCCTGATACCCATGGTGTTACGGGCACGGAAGTCTTGCCAAAGGCTTATTATCGAATCAATAAAATCGTAGGCTCGGCGTATTCGGATATCATATTAGCTACAGACCGACCCGTTTATATGTATGTAGTTAACGATATGTTGACTATTTCACCAGTAAAACCAAGAATTGCGGAGGACAACGAAAATGTATGATATCGTAACAGATAATTACGTAGGTCGGTATAATGGCCTATATAAACAATCTATATTTAGAGGAAGTTTTGGATATGTTTGTCCTCTCAAACTCCAAGCGGTTAAAATCCATATTCCAAAAATTTTCAACGTTATGTATGAAATGACGCATCGCGCACTAGAGTATTTAGGAGTCTTAGGTAAAGATGATGCTTGGAATTTTGAATTTGAACCTGAATATACGGCACTCGTGGTGTATGATAAAAAAGGTGAGAAAACACAATGGGTTGGATTAGACCTGAAACAAGAATCTTTATTATTATATATGGATAGATATGGTTCTATGGTTTGGACTTCTGAACTACCGAGTTATAGTAACCACGCAGTCATGTTTAATATTCTCGAACTAATACCAACAGAAGAAGTAGAGTCTATTAAGGAGGTTAAACCCGTTACTGATTACACCATGCGTCCCCCTGTCAAATCAGACGGCTCAAAAATAAAATGGTTGGCTCTAGAGGTTGCTGACTCCGATTATAAAGAGGACCCCGAACGTGTTAGAATCGACCAGTCTAGCCATCTTCTAAACGCCTCTATTATCAGACCCACAAGTAATCTTAAACAAAGGCATGAGTTACTCAACCGCGCATTAGACCATCTATACCTAATCGATACTCCCGAAGTTTATATTTCATATCCACACAACGGTGCTCGCGAATATGATTATAAACTATTCGTTGTTACGAAGGGAGAATATGGCGTTCCTTTGGAATTGTTTGTAGAAGAAGATGACGTTATTTATATGTATCGTACTATTGATGGTGGTATAAGATTATCCACTGACGGAATCCCACAAAATCGTTTCGTGGTGTATAATATTTTGGAACTAAAAGAGGAGGATTTATAATGGGTTATACTTCACCTAAAAATCATCATAGGGGTTATTATGGTAACGCCGATGGTCTACAACCAATAGATATTATTGAAGACTGTAATCTACATTTCCATTTGGGTAATGTTGTGAAATATATCATGCGGGCCGGTAAAAAAACACCTGATAAATTAAATGACTACCGGAACGCAGGATGGTATATAAGCCGTCTACTAGAGACCCAATCATTATTATGGGAGCAATACAAAGCACTCGGCCCTTATTTCGACAAAACGGGTGCCATCACGCAACTGACAGAGAACGACCTCTTAAACGATTCACTCTGTTCTTTGTTGATGATAAACCCGATGCAGGATTCATATATTGAATATAAAAAGTGTTGACTAATTTATATTACGTTTTACATACTGTAATTATTGAAGAATTAAATGGGGGTAAAAAACATGGTTGACTATATTACAGTGAAGGACACCGACTACGTTATACGTCTTATACCACTAGAATATATAATGTCTATGCATATTAAAGGTGGTTCCGATAACGGTTTTGTCGTGTTTAAGATGCATTCAATTTATGGGGAGGAATTCGTAGAGGTAAACAAGGTTCTTATGGATGTGTCCCCTACAGGTGAGTCACGAGTATCGTTATACTACAACACCGTCGATATTTATTACAACCGAAAATCGGGGTCTGAACACGTGCTCGAATTTCAGAAGGCAGTGAGTAACGCGCCATCCATCGCGTATCGAATTTTCGGTTAGGCAAGTAAAACCAAAGGCTAAAGGAAAAACTAAGGACGGTAAAGAAGAAGACGATTACCTGTTCTATTAATATATAATATAAAGAAGGAATTTAAAATAATGGAAAACTTAGCAGTAAACGATGGTAATAAACCATCAGTAGAAGATGTATTAACCAAAGTAAATGGTTTATGGTGGATGGTGGATATGTTTGTCGTGCTTGCGCGTACGGATATGTCACACGAAGTTCCTGTGAAACAATATTTTGTGTACGAAAAAATCCTAAACGATTTATATTACGCGCTAGATAACCGCGAGGTGTTACATCGTTCGTTTGAAACGTTTAGGTCGCTATATGGTGACGGCGCTAAACTAGAATTTACAGAAGATGAAATATTGAATAATGCGCTCAGACGATTACTGGTAGACCAAGCATCGATGGACAACCCATTCGAGTTCCAAGACGCGCTTGAAGGTATCACAAGTGTGGTGAAACGTATTCATAGAGACATTACTCGTGAACTAAAAGAATACGAATTGGTGCTACTAGAGAAAAGTCTAAAAATGAACACAAAAGGAGGAGTAAGAATGACAAGGCTTGAATGTGCAGATTGGATGATTGAATCTAGCATGACAAATGATGAACTTGCTAAGTTACTAGATGCACAAATTTGGCTAATTGAAGCAATTAGAGCACGGAATATACTGCCTTCGCATAAAATCCAAAAAACACTCTGTGATTTTCGAGGAGGATTTATAATTGGAAAAACAGCAACACGACGTTACGCAGACAGGCAATAAATTAGAGTATGTCAATTCAAAAAAATATGTCGAAGCCTACGGTGTTCTTCTAGACATATCAGTCACAGGTGAAGCACGGGTGGCTCGTTACTATAACCAAGATGGTATGACATATCATAACAAATACGATGGTACAGAACATATCCTTGAATTTCAGTACGCAGTGGATAACGCACATCTCATCGCTCGTCATGTTTTTAGTAAATAACAAAAACAGGCGTTTGTACTTTTTACACGTGCTATAATAGGGAAAGGGTGTATTTTATGCAATTTCTCTATTATTTTTTAAAAACCATGCCATATAAAGGAGGAAAACATTATGGCCAAATCATTAGTCCTAGACCACGTTCGGGTCTTACCAGGTAACTTCCGCAACTTCCGCGGTGAAGTAGATAAAAACTACAACCGTGATGGCGCTCGCTTCTTCTCAGTCGCTATCAACCGTGAGCAAGCTGAAGAACTTATCCGTGAGGGATGGGATATCTATATTCCAGAGAACCCCGAATACGAACCCACACTGAAAGTCACAATCTCGCGTGACAACGGTCCTCTTCCACACGCAGTGGTTGTCAAATGGGTTGACCCTGAAACTGACACTGTAACACGTGTGACAGACCCAGACCTGCTTGCTGATATGGATACGATGGGTATTCGTTACGCAGATTTGTCTATCTCTGGTTACGAATGGGAAGTAAACGGTAACACGGGAACCAAGGCATATTTGCGTCGTGGGTATTTCGTACTTCATACCGAAGAAGACCCATTTGCAGAACGTTATGGTAACCGCTAAGATAAAACTAAAGTCTCACCAAAAAGAGGCTTTATCTAAAATCAAAAACGGTAACGTGTTGGTTGGAGGTGTAGGTTCAGGTAAGACTTACACCTCTATTTTTTGGTATATCGAAAACTGTAAAGACCTTGGTTTGGATTTGATAGTCATTACGACTGCAGCCAATAGAGACATGATTAAACCAGGACGGACAAAACCCGACTGGCATCAATCAATCGAAGACTGTGGTGTAACTGACTATAAGGTAGACTCTTGGAATAATATACACAAGTATACTGGTACGAAAAACACATGCTTTATTTTTGATGAACAAAGGGTTGTTGGGTATGGAAAATGGGCTAGAGCCTTTATAAACCTGGCCTGGGAACCCACGAATCGTTGGATATTACTGTCTGCGACTCCGGGTGATAACTGGATGGATTATATTCCAGTATTCATTGCGAATAAGTTCTACCTTAATAAGACAGAGTTTGTACGCAAACATGTGGAGCAAAACCCATACGTGCCTTATTTCTCAGTCAAAGCGTACAAAGGTACGGCTGTTCTAGAGAAATATCGTAAGTCCATTGTGGTTACAATGGAAGTGGAACGACACACAACGCGTCATCGTGAGTATATTTCTTGTGATTATGACAAGGAATTGTATAAGCAAGTAGCGCGTGAACGATTCAATATATTTAAAGATGAGCCAATCGAAACGCCACCCGAATTCATGTCTGTACTTAGACGGATAGTAAACGGTTCTGATGACCGTATTAATTATATTCGTAATGTACTAGCCAAAGGTGGTAAATACATAGTCTTCTATAACTTCAACTATGAGTTGGATATTCTTAGAAGTCTTTGCGATGATGCAGGCTATACATATGCTGAATGGAATGGTCATAAACACGACCCACTCCCTACCACTGATAACTGGTTATATTTGGTACAATACACAGCAGGCAGTGAGGGATGGAATTGTACATCGACAAACCAAATGATATTCTACTCAGTCAATCACGCGTACAAGAAGATGGAACAGTCCGAAGGGCGTATTGACAGAATGAATACACCGTTTACTGATTTATATTACACATATTTGACTTCGGACTCATTAGTTGATAAATCTATTCTGGATGCTGTTCAGAAAAAGAAACGATTCAACGAAACCATGTTTGTCCGTAACAAATATCGCTTTATTCCTATTAAAAAAAGGAAGAGAATGAATGAAAGTTGAAACCACGTTTGAACGAGAGTTTTGTTCGGATTTGAAAGAACTCATCGTCGGATGCACGATTGTTAAACTTAATTCAAGGCAGGGTTTACCCGACCGATTGGTTATGCTGGGTGACAAATACGCCTTGTTGGAGTTTAAGCAACATGAAAAAGCAAAACATCAGCCAAACCAAGACTATTACGTAAACAAGATTAACTCGCAAGGAGGATTTGCTAGGTTTATATATCCTGAAAACTCTGGAGAAATTCTTGATGAGTTGTTGAAATGGTTTTTGGGGTGACGGGTGTAGACTCTAAGGAGTATATATTATGGAAGAAAACCTTGACGTTGCATGGGGTAACGAGACCGATAGTATCAAATTAGCGGTTATCGCACAGCTATTACGGACTATCGTATTTGAGAACCCCGTGTTTGTTGACGAATGTATGCTTATTTCGGATATTAAGATGCGTACACATAAACTATTTAGATATTATATCAAGCATACCAACTATGTTGACTATAGAATCCTCTCAGAGGAGGCGTGCGAGAAAGCCCTTAAAGACCCCGTAGTGCGACAGTATGTGGTGGTGGACCCAGAGGATAGGTTCGCCCCTGTACGGCTTTACAGGACGTCTGAGAGCCCTCTATGAGCCTTCTAGCGGGATATATTTAGTTAAATCGTAAGAACCAGGTATAAAAGGAGGAAATATACATGGTGGAATGGAACGACCATTGGAGATTAGAGGGTAAACATGCCTTTCTATCGCCATCTAACTACGCTTGGCAGCGCTATGATGAAGAAAAAGCCAAAGCAGTATACATTAACAATACCCGTAAAGAACGCGGAACACTCGAACACGACCTTGCTAGCCGGATGATTAAGGCTCGTAAGCGTGCGGCCGATACAGACCAAGCATTTGACTTATTTGTCAACCATGCTATTGCGGATAGGATGAAGTCTGAGCAGGTATTATATTACTCTGATATTTGTTTTGGGACCGCAGACGTTATTAGATACGATGAAGATACTGAAACATTATATATTTCTGACTTGAAAACGGGTGTTAGTAAAGCTTCATTTGAACAATTATATGCATATGCTGCTTTATTCTGTTTGGAATACGGATGTAAGCCTGATAAAATGACATTTATTCTTCGTATTTACCAGGGAATTGGTTATGAGGAAGAATATCTACAGGGTAAAAAAGACGTAGCTTATATCAAATCCTTAATGAAAACCATTGTTAAGCTTGATAAGGCGGTCTCTGGGGTGATTAAAGAACTCCAAGACGTGGCTGATGGGGTTATTTAGGAGGTATTTGGTATTGAAATTACATCTAGAAAAGTTATTGTTTTATATTTATCCGGTAGTTTACGCCTTAATTCTATGCTTTATTTGCTGGTTATTTAGGTCAGTGGGTGCTTACAGACGTAAATCTTTGGCGTATTGTGTTGGTAAATGGTTACCATTTTGGCTTATTTTCCATTTAATTGGTCAGATTCCAGGGGTTGATTTAATATTATCACCCTTCTGGAACTACTTTACACTAGTTATTTTGGACTATTTTTACTTCAATACCCCCAAAAAAGGTTAAAAAGTTCCCCATAAATACCCCCAGTTTTGGTTGTGAGATTTGGGGATTTGGGGGGTTTTGTGAGATTTTCGTTTGATAAATATGTAAACTACTAGCGTTGTATATGCATATTTATCGCATTTTTCGGGCAGAAACTATGATATATATGTATCGATTTTTTGGCCAATTTTTGCTCATTTTCCCTAAAAACTATAATATATATAGTAAACCCCCAGTTTTGGTTGTGAAATTTGGGGGTGTTTTTGGGGATATTTTGGGGTAAACTTGGGGATGTTGATTGCTGTTTTGGGGGTAAATATGGTCAAAAATGGGTGATTTTGCCTGTTTTTGGGGTATTTTTAGGGGTTTTGCCTCCGACCCCCAGAAATGAGCGAATTTGGGGGTAACAAACTTTTCTACGGTGTGTATATTAATATATATGTATTACCGTACTATAATATATATCCCCATATTTATATATAACTCCTTCACAAATGGTTTTGAAATTTGGCAGGGGATATAGAAAAGAATCCGGCAAAAAACTGGTGAAAACTGGGGGTCGGGTAAATTAAGAGTATGAAGGTCTATTTTTCTATACAAACTGTTATTTTAAATAAACGAAAGGCGGATGCTATCAAATCATGAAATTAGATAGATTTTTAAAAGGTGTGGATTCTGAACAAGTTCTAATGCATGCCGGACGCAAATTTAGGTCTGGACGATATTCTCATGGTAGCGGTAAACGGCCTCACCAACGGGAAGGATGGCATTTCGGCCACTATGTAGAGCAACAGAAGGCTTTAGGTAAGAGCGACGAACAAATCCGTAAATCGTTAGGTATGTCCACAACCGAATACCGTGCCCAGAAGACAATCGCGAAAGCAGAACGTCAAAGAGACTTGGCTGAAGGTGTCCGTTCCAGAAGCACTCGTGGTGAAAGTATCACAGAAATGGCTCGCGCTTTAAATACTTCGGAATCCAACATTCGTAAATATCTGAATATGGACGAGAATAAGATTAATGCTCTAACTCAGGTTAATGCTTTGTCTGATAGGATTGCTGAACGGGTTAAAGAAGTTAAATATCTAGACGTGTCGTCTGGGGTTGAAACTCAGTTGGGTGTGGCCTCTACCAAACTAAACGCCACTGTCAAGAAGATGGTCGAGTCTGGTGAATACGAAGTCCATCAAATCAGAATACCTCAAGCGTCAAACTATGAACTTAAGACAACCGTGTCTGTAATGGTTCCTAAAGGAACAACCTATAAAGAAATCTGGGATAACTATGATAAGATTAGGTCTATGGATTTCATAACAGACAATGGTGACACCACGCGCTTGCAGAACATTAAGACCCCTCAATCTTTAGATTGGGACCGTGTAAAGATTCGCTACGCTATTCCCGCTGGCGAAAAAGGACATGGTACTAGTGAAGATGGTCAAACCATGGATGGGGCGATGTTTATTCGCCGTGGATTAGAAGACCTAAATCTTGGCACTGCAAACTATGCACAGGTTCGTATTGCTGTTGGTGGGACTCATTATCTTAAAGGTATGTCTTTGTATGGGGATGATAAAGACTTCCCTAAAGGTGTTGATATTATATTTAATACCAACAAGAAGAAAGATATTTCTCGTGAAGACGTATTGAAGAAGCTTGAAGATGATTTGGATGGATATAATCCGTTTAAGGCTACTATCAAGAAACAACCACCGTTATTGGATAAAGATGGTAATCCGGTTATTGATGTGGAGGCCACCAAAGCCAAAGCTAAGAAGTTAGGTAAATCTGTTGACGAGATTATGCCTGAGTATAAGATTGGTAAAGTAAACATCGTCAATGAGGAAGGTGATTGGGGTGATTGGTCTAAAGCTCTGTCTTCCCAATTCTTATCCAAACAACCGGTACCGGTAATCAAGGAACGTCTTGGTGCTACGATTAAAGAGTTGGATGACGAATACAACGAAATCCTTAAAGTTGGTAACCCCACAATCAAGCGATTATTGATGGATGAATACGCTCGTAATCTAGAATCGAAGCAAGTTCATATTAAGGCCGCTGCTCCTAAAGGGTTCCAAGGACATGTTATTCTTCCGGTCCCTGATTTAAAACCGTCTGAAATATACGCACCTAACTATAACAATGGTGAGAAGGTTATCCTTATTCGATACCCTCATGCCGGTAGGTTTGAGATTCCTGAGTTGACCGTCAATAACGGTAAGAACTCACCTGGTGCTAAGATTGTTGGTTCTAAAGCACCCGATGCGGTTGGTATTCACCCGTCAGTAGCATCTATCTTATCCGGTGCAGACTTTGATGGTGATACTGTTTATATTATCCCTAACAATAGCGGTAAATTCAAAACTGCTAAACCGTTTAAGGAATTACAAACGTTTGACACTAGCCAGTATAAAGACAAACCTGGTACATTCGACCTAATGAAGAAGTCATCTGTTCAAACCGAGATGGGGAAAGCGTCCAACTTGGTAAATGATATGACTCTGAAAAAAGCATCGGATGAAGAGATTGTTCGTGCTGTAAAACACTCAATGGTTGTTATCGATGCTAATAAACATAAGCTGAATTACAAACGTAGTGAGAAAGATAACGGTATTGCCGCACTCCGTCGTAAATATATGGGACATACAGACCCTCTTGATTATACCAAGATGGAACGTATCAATCCTATTACGAGAATGCATGAGACAGTCCAAGACCCACGTAAACTAAATGTTAACCGTGAAAAGATTAGTCTATCCGGTTCGACCTTATTGTCTCGTCGTAAAGCAGAGGTTCGTGTTGATGGGTATGAAGTAGAGATTCCTCTAAAATCAGACCCGACTAAGACTAGAAAAGTTATTCGTTCCGAAAGAAAAGCGTTCGTCATCACGATGATGAAAGATGCTCGAGAATATCTTGGTCCGGATTCCACACCAGAAGAACATGCGTATGCTGACTTTATTAATAATCTCAAATCCAGAAAGATTGCTGTTGACGCTAAAAATAAAGAAATCAAACATAACGCGGTCAATAAAAAGAATGCTGTCATTTATAAAGACGAAGTTGATAGTCTTAAGTCTAAATTAAATACTGTTAAACTTAATCGTCCTAAAGAACGACAAGCACAACTATTGGCTAAGAAACTGTATGATACTGAGGTTGAGAATCTTGGTGGGAAAGAGATGGTTGATAAAGACCAGCTTAAACGTATCCGTTCTCAATCATTAGCCACCGCACGTATTCAAACCGGTGCTAAACGTAATCCTATCGAGATTACCGATTCCGAATGGGACGCTATCAATTCCGACGCTATTTCTGGTGAAATGATTAGACAATTAGTACGGAACATAGATACTGACCAACTAAGAACAATGGCTACACCTCGTAAGAATACTGTTATGCCCCCAACTAAGCAGGCTAAAGTCAAGTCATTAGCCGCTAGTGGACATACCATTGCTGAGATAGCAGAGCTTATGGGCGTGTCTATGAGTACCATCCAACGCGTAATAGCTGAGTAGAAAGGAGGTTTACTATGGCTACACTAGTATCAACTACTGATAACCCTTACAACCCATGGACACAGTACGAGTTATGGAGTAAGATGGACGCCTCGCTTGGCTACCACACGCCTCAGTACGTGGCACGCCTCTACCACCTGGCCGACCCAGAGCAACAGTACCAAGAAGACTGGATGCGGGAGCAGGTACACCAGGACATAGTAGAGCAAAATATTACAGGAACTTATCTTTTAGTTCCAGAACCAAAAGAAAACAAACAAATTCTAGAAGAAAATATGACTTCCTAGGGGGTATAGGGGGGGGTCGCCTTTGGCACCCTCTCGTTCAT
>JACCDZ010956086.1_pt1 | contig 56046 bp, 51 predicted proteins | sample 7449551 | NCBI WGS metagenome assembly JACCDZ01 (sample SAMN15323452, study PRJNA562643) | freshwater metagenome | isolation source: river surface water | place: USA:Blue River Watershed | collected 2017-08-18 | reverse complement strand
TGCTTTTGCATACGGCTGCCGCTGAGACCGCAAGCCGGCTTCGCGGCAGCCGAAGGATTGACGCTTCAAGGAGAAGATAATGGGACTGTTTGATCCGCTCGAACGCCGTCGCGTGCCCATCCCGACCAGAGCCCCCCGCTATGGCGTGCTGCTGGTGGATGACGAAATGCTCAACCTCACCTCGCTGGCCAGCCTGCTGGAAGATGATTACCGCGTGCTGACGGCGTCTGATGCCCATGAGGCGCTGGTCCGGCTGGCCGATCCCGCCTTTGCCGCCGGCATCCATGTGATCATTTCTGACCAGCGCATGCCGGGCATGAGCGGCGTGGAACTGCTGGCACGCACCCGTGAGCTGGTCCCGCAGGCGAAACGCATCCTGCTCACCGGCTATACCGATATCGACGCCATCATCGACGCCATCAATGACGCTGCCATCTACAAATACCTGAGCAAGCCCATCGACAGCCAGCAAATGAAGATGACGCTGGCGCGCGCCTGTGAGGCCTGGCAACTCGAGCAGGAAAATATGGGCTTGCTGGGTGAACTGAAGCGCGCCTTTGTCCAGCTCAGTCTGCTGGACGCCGACAAGCTGGCCTTCCTGCGCTATCTGGCGCACGAGATGAACACGCCCTTGAACTGGCTGTCTGCTGCGCAGGTGATAGACCGCGATGCGCTGACCGCAGAAACGCGGGAGATGCTCGGTTTTGTGGATCAGGGTCAGCAACGGCTGCGCGGCCTCATCAGCGCGGTGTTGCGCTATTTCCAGGCCGCCGGGCAGGAGCTGCGCCCCTTCCGCGAGCGCGTGGACCTCTCGGTGCTGCTACAGCAACAGGTCCGCAGCCTGCAGCAGAGCCATGGCGAAACCATGATGATCCGGCTCGAGCAACCGGTGACGCTGACATTGGAAAGCGACAGCGCCCTGCTGCTGGAGCTGCTGGATCACCTGCTGGAAAACGCCGTCAGCCACGCAACGGCGCTCCCCGATGGCGTGCCCGAAGTACACGTATCGGTGGTCGGACGCGACGGTGATTTCACGGTGGACGTGCGCAATAGCGGCGCGGATCTGGACGAGGATGCGCTGGGCAAGCTCTTCAAGCCCTTCTTTTTCTGCGGTTCGGCGCATGGCTCGGAGGGCTACGGCCTCAGCCTGGCCACGGCCCGGGCCCTGGCCATTGCACTCGGAGGCGACCTCCAGGCGCGCAGCGGCCAGCCCGACCAGCCCGGTCTCAGCCTGCTGCTGCGCCTGCCGCTGGTCATGCCGGTCAGCCGGCAGCTGCCGGGCTGAACCCGTCCCGACAGGAACAGGCGCTGGCGGCGTTCAGTCCTGCAGGCGGCAGCGGTAGTTGCTTTCGCCATGCGGAATGAAGCCCAGCGCCAGCAGCATCTCCGGAATGCCTTCCTGGCTGAGGTCGAAGTCCGCCTCCAGCCAGCGCGCACCCCGCTCGGCCTCCAGACGCCGGACCTCCGCCACGAGGCGCTCGGCCACGCCGCGGCCACGCGTGGCCTGATGCACGCTGAGATAGCGCATGCCGCGCACCTCGCCTTCTCCCACCACCAGCACGGACGCAATATGGCTGGCATTGAACAGCCCGGTATAAAGCGTGCCGCCCGCCGCCAGGCCTTGCTGCAAGACAGCCACGGCATCTTCGGGGGAGGCAAAAACCGGATAGTCCGCATAAATCCGCTGCAGATCCTGCAACAAATCGGCAGCAAGCGGGGCAGAGACAGCGGCAACAGCAACAGGCATGGCGATTCCTTGAAACGGCAACAACAAACGAGGCGGAACTTATCATAAAGCCCTCGGGCTCCGCGCCCCAAAAGCCCTCCGGTCATGCCGGCCAAGCCGGCTTGCTGCGCGCGTGGCCGGCAACCCCCGCAAACCGCTATAATCGCCGCCTTTCCCCGCTGAGCACTGTCATGACCCGTCAGGCTGAAGTCGTCCGCAACACCAACGAAACGCAGATTCGCGTGGCCATCAATCTGGATGGCACGGGTAAAGGTTCGCTGAACACCGGCATGCCCTTTCTGGACCACATGCTGGACCAGATCGTGCGCCACGGCCTGATTGATCTGGACATCGAGTGCAAGGGCGACCTGCATATCGACGATCACCACAGCGCCGAAGACACCGGCATCACGCTGGGCATGGCTTTCGCCAAGGCACTGGGCGACAAGAAAGGCATTCGTCGTTACGGCCACGCCTATGTGCCGCTGGACGAGGCGCTCTCGCGGGTGGTGCTGGATATTTCCGGACGCCCCGGTCTCGAATTCCATGTCGACTATACGCGTGCACGCGTCGGCTCGTTTGACGTGGATCTGTTCTATGAATTTTTCCAGGGCTTCGTGAATCACGCCGGCGTTACGCTGCATGTCGACAATCTGCGCGGCAAGAATGCGCATCACCAGATTGAAACCGTGTTCAAGGCCTTTGCCCGTGCGCTGCGCGCGGCCGTGGAACTGGACCCGCGCATGACGGGCGTGATGCCGTCGACCAAGGGCTCTTTGTAAAACGTAGCTTGGGGTAAGGCAGCGCCGCACCCCAACACTTTCTGCCTTACAAAATCGTTGGCTTACGGCGCAAGCACCTAAGCCAACCTACACAAATCACTTTTATGACAACTGTTGCAGTTCTCGATTACGGCATGGGCAATCTGCACTCGGTGGCCAAAGCCATCGAGCATGTGGGCGCCAGCCGCGTGGAAGTCACCAACGATCCAGCACGGGTGCGCGCCGCTGATCGCGTTGTGCTGCCCGGCCAGGGCGCCATGCGCGACTGCATGGCAGAAATGAAAAAGCACGGCGTGGATGCGGAAGTGCGCGAAGCCCTGAAAAGCAAACCGCTGCTGGGCATCTGCGTGGGCATGCAGGCCCTGCTCGATCACTCCGAAGAAAATGGCGGCGTGCCCGGCCTCGGCATTTACCCGGGCGCCGTGAAATTCTTCGGCCATGACCATGTGGAAAACGGCGAGAAACTGAAAGTGCCGCACATGGGCTGGAACGAGGTCTGGCAAAGCCAGCCGCATCCGCTCTGGGCCAATATTGCCGATGGCAGCCGTTTCTATTTCGTGCACAGCTATTACTGCGCGCCGGATGAAGCCGCCCTGAGCGCGGGCCACTCCCGCTTCGGTGTGGATTTCTGCTGCGCGCTCGCGCGCGAAAATGTCTTTGCCGTGCAGTTCCATCCGGAAAAGAGTTCTACCGCCGGCCTGCAACTGCTGAAGAATTTTTTGCACTGGAATCCTTGAACACAAAATTTATCCCCTCTCCCTTTTGGGAGAGGGTTAGGGTGAGGGCCTGTCTTTTTTACGGCCACAGCAAATCATGTTGCTGCCCCTCACCCCGACCCTCTCCCGAAGCGAGAGGGAGGAGAAGCTGAATGCTGATTATCCCCGCCATCGACCTCAAAGACGGCAAATGCGTACGCCTCAAGCAGGGGCGCATGGAAGACGACACCGTTTTTTCCGACGACCCGGTCGGCATGGCCACGCACTGGGTGGAGCAGGGCGCACGCCGCCTGCATCTGGTGGATTTGAATGGCGCTTTTGCCGGCACGCCGATACACGGCGAAATCGTCACCGCGATTGCGAAAAAATATCCGCAACTGCCCATACAAATCGGCGGCGGCATACGCTCGCTGGAAACCATCGAAGCCTATGTCAAAGCCGGCGTGTCCTTCGCCATCATCGGCACCAAGGCCGTGAAAGAACCGCAGTTCGTGGTGGAGGCCTGCAAGGCCTTCCCCGGCAAAATCATTGTCGGCATCGATGCCAAAGACGGCCTCGTGGCCACCGACGGCTGGGCCGAAGTGTCCAGCGTGAAAGCCACCGATCTGGCCATTCAATTCCGCAACGCCGGTGTCAGCGCCATTGTTTATACCGACATCGCGCGCGACGGCATGATGCAGGGCGTGAATGTGGAAGCCACGGCCGCACTGGCACGTGACGGCGGCATTCCCGTGATTGCCTCCGGCGGCGTGACCAATATCGAGGACATCAAGCGGCTCAAAGTGGTGGCCGCCAGCGGTATCGTCGGCGCCATCACCGGCCGTGCAATTTACGAAGGCACGCTGAACGTGGCCGAAGCCCAGCAACTGGCCGATGCCTGAGCCCATGCCTCTGGCAGGAGGGGCCGCAGGGTGGGTTGGCCGTTTACGGCGTAACCCACCGTTCGCGATAACGATTTGAACAGCGTCGCGGCTAAAGCCCCTCCCAAGAGCGCAAGACATTAATCATGAATACGGAAAATGCCCGCGCCTGGGTGCGACTGCCCTCCGGCAAGCGCCTCGATCTTCTCAATCCCACGCCCTTGGACTGGGATGATGAAGACTTGGCCATCGGCCTTGCGCGCACCTATCGCTGGGGCGGGCACTCGGCCTGGCCCTTGCCTTTGTCGGTGGCGCAGCATTCGCTGACCGTGCTCGCACTGCGCCGCAATGAAGAGCCGACCGGGCTGGCGCCGCGCGCCGAATTGCGCGAATTACTCCATGACGCCGACGAAGGCCTGCTCGGCTTCGATGCGCTCTCGGTGATAAAACCGTTTCTGGGCGAAGGCTTTCACGCTCTGGCCGGACGCCTGCAGGATGTGGTGTTCCAGCGCTACGGCATCCAGTACTGGAATGCGCAGGAAAAAGAGGCTCACAAATATGCCGACCGTGTTGCCGCTGCCAGCGAGGCCGTGCATGTAGCCGGCTGGAGCGCAGACGAAGTGAAGCAGGTGCTGAAGATTCCCTTCAAGCCGGTGAAAACCGATCCTTTGCTGGCGGTTTATGGCGGCAGGCCCTGGGAGCCGTGGGCACCCGACATTGCCGCTGAACGTTTTCTGAAAGAATTGCGACGCATACAAAAGCGTCTTTGAGTTTATTCACCGTTCGCCCTGACGACGCGCAGCCAGTGTCGATGGGCGAACTGACTGACACATGCACTTGGACAGACCCAGGGCGAACGGTAAATCATCATGTCACTCGCGAAACGTATCATCCCCTGCCTCGACGTCGACAAAGGCCGCGTGGTCAAAGGCGTGAAATTCCTCGACATCCGTGATGCCGGCGATCCGGTGGAAATTGCCCGTCGTTACGATCAGGCCGGCGCCGATGAAATCACCTTTCTCGACATCACCGCCAGCCACGAAGGCCGCGCCACCACGGTGAAAACCGTCGAACGCATGGCCTCGGAAGTGTTCGTGCCGCTGACCGTGGGCGGCGGCATTCGCGAGATCGCCGACATCCGCACCATGCTCAACGCCGGCGCCGACAAGGTGAGCATCAATTCGGCAGCGATCAGCAATCCGGATTTCGTCAAAGCCGCAGCCGACAAATTCGGCGCGCAGTGCATCGTGATTGCCATTGATGCCAAGAAAGTGGCGGAAGGACGCTGGGAAATTTTCACGCACGGCGGCCGCAAGGCCACGGGCATCAATGCGGTGGACTGGGCGGTGCGCATGACCACCGACGGCGCCGGCGAAGTGCTGCTCACCAGCATGGATGCCGACGGCACCAAGGCCGGTTATGACCTGGGCCTCGTGCGTGCGATTTCCGATGCAGTGAATGTGCCGGTGATTGCCTCCGGTGGCGTGGGCAATCTGCAGCATCTGGCGGACGGCATCCTGCAGGGCCATGCTGACGCCGTGCTAGCGGCCAGCATTTTCCACTTCGGGGAATACTCGATTCCGCAGGCCAAGCAGTATCTGGCCGAACGCGGCATTGAAATGCGGCGCTGACCAGGCGAGGGGCGAACGATGACGGCCCCGCCGTGATCGGACCATGAAAAACGCCGGCAGATGCCGGCGTTTTTCATGATCATCCGCTCACGCTTTCTTCTTGCGGGGCGCAATGGCGTCTTTCGGTTTCTTTTCTACCGGCACGGCAGACCCCGCCCCGGCCCTGGGGGAGAAAACTGCTGCGGCCTTGAGCAGATTCACCGCCTCCGCCATCTGGAAATCGACTTCAATCAGTGGCTTTTCATCACTTTTTTTAGTGCTTGCCGCCTGTTTGGCAGCAGGCCCGTCGTTATCAAGACGCCCCTGCAAATCAGCTTCGTGAAAAATATCGCCGGCATCCTGCAAGCTGACCTTGGCAGGACGCGCTTCGATATCCGGCTTGATACCTTCGGCCTGTATGGAGCGGCCACTGGGCGTGTAATAGCGCGCCGTGGTGAGCTTGATGCCCTTGCTCGCTGTCAGTGGCAAGACGGTTTGCACCGAGCCCTTGCCGAAAGTCGTGGTGCCCAGCACCAGCGCCCGCCGATTGTCCTGCAGTGCGCCCGCCACAATCTCTGATGCAGACGCGGTACCGCCATTCACCAGCACCACCACCGGCACGCCCGGCAAGAGCTCACCCGGCGTCGCCATCACTTTCTGCTCGCTACCGGGATCGCGCCCGCGCGTGGAAACAATCACACCACTTTCCAGAAAAACATCACTGACCGAAATGGCGCCATCAAGAACGCCGCCGGGATTATTGCGAAGATCCAGCACCAGTCCGTTGACCGGCTGCTTTTCATCCGCTTTCAGTTTTTCGATTTCACGGCGCAGGTCGCGGCCGGTATGGTTCTGGAACTGGCTGATGCGCACGGCGACAAAACCGCCTTCGATAAGGCGACTCTTCACACTGCTGACTTCAATGCGGGCACGCACGATTTCCAGATCGCGGGGGTCCTCACCCTTGCTGACCACGGTGAGCTTGAGCTTGGTGCCGGCCTTGCCGCGCATCATGGCAATCGCATCTGCCAGCGACATGCCCTGCACGGATTTGCCATCAATCTTGATGATGTAGTCACCCGTCTTGATTCCTGCCTTGGCCGCAGGCGTGTCATCAATGGGGGACACTACGCGCACCACGCCATCTTCCAGGCCGACATCGAGACCTATGCCGTCAAATTCGCCGGTGGTCGACGTCTGCAAGTCTTCAAAATCTTTTTTGTCGAGATAGGCGGAATGCGGATCCAGCGATGTGAGCATGCCGCGTATGGCATTTTCGAAGAGGGTGCGGTCATCCACCGGCTCTACATAGGAGGCGCGTATGCGTTCGAACACTTCCACAAATGTACGCAAGTCATCCAGCGGCAATTGGGCACTGCCCTTGGACTGCGCCTCTGTGGTCGGCGACAAGGCCGCATCCTCTTTTACCGGACTGGTCGATACCGCTGGCACGGCCGCCTCGCTTGCCGCTGCCTCCGCCATTAACAGCGGGCTAGCCGCCAATCCCAGCAGCAGCACCATCCATTGATTCAGACGCATAGACTTTCTCTCCGCTCAAGGCCCGCCAGCATAGAGTGCCGACACCGGACCGCAAAGACCCGACAGGGCTTTCCCGCACGGCCTGCTGCAGCGCCAGACCAGTGGTGACTACTGGTAAGCGCACCAGCCCGCCGGATCGACCGGCTTGCCGCGCACGCGAATTTCAAAATAAAGACCGTCCATATCGTGGCCGTCGCTATCGCCTACCGAGGCCAGGACTTCATTGCCCGCCACTTGCTCGCCGGCTTTTTTCTGCAGGCTCTGGTTCTGACCATAAAGCGACATCAGGCCGCGTCCATGATCGACAATCACCAACAGACCATAGCCGCGCAGATAGTCAGCAAAAGCGACCCGCCCCGGGCGGATGGCGCGCACCGGGGTTCCTGATGCAGCAGCCACAACGATGCCGTTCCAGCGCAGCCCCCCCGCCCGCGTACTGCCAAATGAAGAGCGCACGCCACCCGCTACCGGCAAGGGGCAACGGCCTTTGTAGGGTTGCGCCTTGAAATCGGCCTGCACCGGCTCCGGCCGGGGCTCCGGCTTTGCTGGCTCCTCGGATTTTGCCGTAGCCGGCTTTGACGACGACGCCTTGGCCTGCACCGCCGCACGCGCGGCCTGCTCCTGACGCCGGCGCTCGGCTTCGCGCTGCTCGCGTTCAAGCGCTTCTCGTGCGACGCGCTCCATCACCGCCTGCAAGGCCGCCTGATCACGCTTCAGACGCTGCAGTTTTTCATCTTCGCTTTCAATTTGCGCACTCAGCAGGCGAATGGCTTGCGCACGCTGCTGCTGGGCAGAGGCGAGACGATTCTGTTTTAACTCGAGTTCGTTGCGCGCTGCATGCAGACGCTGGACACCCTCTTCTTCTTCGCGCGCAATTTCATCCAGCCGCGCCAGTGTTATGTTCAGCTTTTGCACGCGCTCCGCACGGGCTTCCTGCATATAGCCGTAATACTTCATCAGGCGCGCCAGGGTTTGCGGATCCTGCTGATTGAGCAGCAGCTTGTAATAGTCCTGGCCACCCTGACGCTGCGCCATCTGCAGATCAGCGCGAATATGATTCACCAATCGCTCACGATCATTTTCGCGCAGCGCTTTCTCGGTACGCAGGGCCTGCAGTCGCTGCTCGCGACTGCTCACATCCTTCTGCACAGCACCCATGCTGCCTTTGATCTCGCCAATTTCTCGCTCGGCAGCCTGCAGCTCGGCTTCCTTTTTCTCGCGCTGCTCACGCGTCAGCTGTATGCGCTTCTCCGCCGAGCGTATCTGCTCTTTCACCTTGTCGAGATCGCTTTGTGCATTGCGGCGACTGCCAGCAGACTTCTTGACGGTCTTCTTTTTGGTGGCGGCTTTCTTGCTGGAGGCTTTTTTGCTTGCCGGTTTTTGGGCGGCGCCTGATTTGACTGACTTTGTTGGCGTCTTTTTCTGTGTTTCTGCCAACACCGGCGCCGCAGCCAGCATGCAGGCTGCGAACAGGGCCGGCAAAAAAAGCATCACCGCGCGTCCCTTGCGGGACAGCGCGGTGAGCATGTGCAGCAGCAAAGCTGAAAAGGCAATCACGAATCAGGAAATCTCTACCAGTGCACGGCCCGACATCTCTGCCGGCACCGGGATGTCCATCAGGCGCAACATGGTGGGCGCCACATCCGCCAGCACGCCACCATCCAGAAGCTGCACCGAGCGCGAGCCGACATAAATGAAAGGCACCGGGTCAGTAGTGTGCGCGGTCAGGGCCTGCTGCGATGTTTCATCAAACATTTTCTCGACATTGCCGTGATCCGCTGTCACCAGCATCTGCCCGTCCACCTTGCGCACGGCGGCTTCGACGCGACCCAGGCAAACATCCACGGCCTCCACGGCCTTTACCGCGGCCTCGAAAATGCCGGTGTGGCCAACCTGATCGCCATTGGCGTAATTGCAGATCACGGCATCGTACTTGCCACTTTCAATGGCCTCGACCAGTTTGTCCGTCACTTCAAATGCGGACATTTCCGGCTTGAGATCAAAAGTAGCGACCTTGGGCGAAGGAATCAGGATGCGGTCTTCGCCGGCAAACGGCTCTTCACGGCCGCCATTGAAGAAGAAGGTGACGTGCGCATATTTCTCGGTTTCGGCAATGCGCAGTTGCGTCTTGCCGAGCTTGGCCATGTATTCGCCGAAAACATTGTCCAGCGACTGCGGCGGATAGGCCACCGGCGCCGGAATGTCCGCGGCGTATTCGGTGAGCTGCACATAGGCGGCAATTTTCGGCACGACGCCCAGCTCGAATTTGTCGAAGCCCGGCACCACAAAGGGACGGGTAATCTGGCGGGCGCGGTCGGCGCGAAAATTCATGAAGATGATGCTGTCGCCATCACGCACGAAGGCCGGCTCGCCAATCAGGGTGGGCTTGACGAACTCATCGTTCTCATCACGCGCATAAGCGGCGGCCAGGCCTTGCTGCGCGGTATCGGCACTGAACTCCGCCTTGCCATGCGCCAGCAATTCCCAGGCAAGGGCAATGCGCTCCCAGTTGTTATCCCTGTCCATGGCGAAATAGCGACCGCAGAGCGAGGCAATGCGACCACGACCGCTGCGCTTGAGTGCGGCCTCCATATTCGCGATATAGCCTTCCGCAGAACGCGGCGCCGTATCACGGCCATCGAGGAAGGCGTGCACATAAATTTCGCTGGCGCCACGTTTTGCGGCCATGTCGACCATGGCATGCATATGCGCTTCATGACTGTGCACGCCGCCATCGGACAGCAGCCCGAATACATGCACGGCCTTTTTTTTCTGCACCGCTACATCCACCGCCTTTACCAGCTCGGCATTTGCAATGAACTCGCCGTCGGCAATGGCCTTGGAAATGCGCGTCAGGTCCTGATAGACCACGCGGCCCGCGCCAAGATTGGTATGCCCCACCTCGGAATTGCCCATCTGCCCCACCGGCAAGCCGACATCCATACCCGAACCGGACACCAGCGTATGCGGGCACTCTTTCCAGAGCCGGTTGAAATGGGGGGCATGAGCATGGGCGATGGCGTTGTAACGGGTGTCTTCAGAGTGGCCCCAGCCATCCAGGATGATGAGGACAACAGGCTTGCGGGTAGCGGTCATGGCGATGAACAACGTCAGGAATCAAGGGTTTGGATTCTAGCAAGGGCGCCCTTGGCCTTGCGAGGGCGACGATGGGCACGAGGGAAAAGCCGCGCCTTAACAAAACGCGACGGCCTGCGACAAAAATGCTGTTGCCCCTCTGTCTGCAGGGTGGTAGTGGCGAGCCGCACAGGCTTATCATCGACGCTTTGAGTCTTTCGTGCTTTTTGAATTTCAGGGAATAGAAACATGCATCGTCCGCTCAGACGCTCGGCCCTTGTGGCTGCCCTGGTCATGGCAAGCCCTGCCCTGGCCCAAGAAACCGCTACCGGCGTAGAGACCGCTACCGCCGCTGGAACAACAGACCGCAGCAGTAACGCTGCCCGCCCCGATGCCGCGCTGCAAAAGGCGCAAGAGCTGCTTAACCAGCGCCAGCCCCGCTCTGCCTTCGAGCGTCTGGCCCCGCTGGAGGACGAATACAGCGGCAATCCCGACTATGACTATCTCTACGGCTTGAGCGCTCTCGAGTCCGGCCAGGCCAGCACCGCGGCCTTTGCCTTCGAACGCTGCCTGGCGGTGGACCCCAAGAACGGTCCCTGCCGCGTGCAGATGGCCCGCGCCCATATGGCACTGGGGGAAAATGCCAGTGCCGAGGCCGAGCTCAAGACCATCAAGGAATACAACCCGCCGCCTGAAGTGGCCAATCTGATGAACCGTTATCTGGGCGATCTGGCCAACCGCAAGAAGAGCGAAAACCGCCGCATCGGCGCCTGGGCCCAGGTGGGTCTGGGCCATGACAGCAACGTCAACAGCGCCAACTCCACCTCGCAGCTGGCCGTCAGCCTGCCGGGTGGCAGCGTGCTGGCCTTCGCGGTTGCCCCGGAGGACCGCAACCAGTCCGACTCTTTCCTGCAGGCCTCGGCCGGCGCCAGCCTGCACCAGAAGCTGGACCCCGCCTGGTCCCTGCTCGCGGATGTCGCGGTAAACAGCCGTGGCTATGGCGAGGTGGACCGTTTCAGCTACGGCTCTGCGGATCTCGGTCTCGGCACCAGCTACACGGCGGGCCCGCACAACTTCGTGCTCAAGGCACTGGGCCAGAAATACCGGCTGGATGATCAGGCCTTCCGCGCCCTTTGGGGCGGCATGGCCCAGTACCAGTACCTGGCCTCCGAAAGCCAGCAGTTCAGCGCCTATGTGCAAGGCACCCGCCTTGCTTACGAGGCTCAGGGCGCACGCGATGCCGACCGCTACACGCTCGGCCTGGCCTGGACACAAGCCCTGGAGATGAGCCTTCAGCCAGTGCTCTATGCCGGCCTCTATGGCGGCCAGGAAACCCCGCTGGACGAGCAGAATGTGGAACACCTGGGCTATGACTTCTATGGTCTGCGCGGCGGTGGCGCCTTGTTCCTGAGCCGCGTGCTCCAGCTCAACGCCTCGCTCAGCGTTGAAAAGCGCAAGAACAACGCTGTCTACCCGGTGGCCCTGCCGACACTGGTCACCCGCAGTGACACCCAGTACGACGCCTCGCTGGGCCTGACCTATATGGTCGCACCGCACATCTCCATACGCCCGGCCTACAGTTACAGCGACAGCAACTCCAATCTCATCATCAATGACTATCACCGGAATGTCGTCAGCCTCGACTTCCGCTATGAGCTGTAAGGGAGGACACACCATGATCCGCAAACCCCAGAGTCTCAATGCCCGCGGCCTGATTGGCGCCGCTATCGCACTGGCATCCGGTTCGGCACTGGCCGAGCAGGCCGGCCGTGTCAGTTTTGTCAGCGGCGAGGTCAAGGCCACCGCCACTGACGGCAGCGTGCGCACCCTGGTCCGGGGCGCTGCCATCAACGGCGGCGACCGCATCAGCACCGGCGTCGGTCGCCTGCAGATACGCTTTACCGACGGCGGCTTCGTCTCCCTGCAGCCCAACTCCGTATTCGGCGTGGACCAGTATCTCTATGCCAACAAGGCCCCGGAAGAAAGCTCGCTGTTCTTCAGCCTCCTGCAAGGCGGCATGCGCACCATCACCGGCGCCATCGGCAAGGTGAACAAGCAGAGCTACAAAGTGCGCACCCCGGTGGCCACCATCGGTATCCGTGGCACCGAATACCTGGCACGCGTGGACGCCAAGCGCCTCATCGTGAGCGTGGGCTCCGGCTTTGTGAATGTGTACAACGAGCACGGCAGCACCACCGGCGGCGCCGGCCAGAACGTACAAGCCATCCCGGGCCAGGCGCCCGGCTTCACCACGGACGCGCCGGATGTGCAGGCCGCCGGTCCGGAAGGCGATGTCACGCAGTTTGTGGCGGGGGGTGAAAATGGCGGATCGGGCAATACGGAGACCCAAACCACAGGCGATCAGCTTACTGCGGATGGCGACGTTGCCCTGCTGACCACCGGCGACGATCCCATCTACTCCTCTGATCTCGACTATGTGGCGGACACAGGCGGCGGTGAAGAACCCCCGCCCCCGCCACCGCCACCGCCCCCCGCCATCACCGTCCTGCCCGATGACGCCGACTACACCGTGCTGTCCATCAATAACGGCGAAGGGTTTTATCTGGGAGGCAACCTTGGCAGCCTGACGGCGGCCTTCTCGGCCGAGGATGGCAGCCCGGTTTCGCTGGAAGACATCTATGAAAGCACGTCAACCTTCACACCCGGCACGCTGGCATTCAGCAGCATCAAGACAAACGGCACCGTAAGCTGGGGAGAGATGAGCAATGGTGAGGCAAGCAGCAGTGCCTATTTCATGCCCTCGCTCATCCCCGAAGGGCAGTTTTTGGGCTATGTGATCGGCAAGGCGGTAACGCCGACCTTCACCGGCAAGGCGACCTACGCGCTGCTGGGAGGAACACCGGCGCGCCTCAATGGCGGCACCGCCGGCACGCTGGATAGCCTCAACCTCACCTTGAATCTGGCCTTGGGCACCGCCGATGTAGACATGCTGGTGCAGATGAGCGGGGAAGACATCACGGCCTCCCAGCAGGGCATCTTTCTGTACGGTAACAACGGCTACAAGTTCAGTCTCTACGGCATCAGCACCAGCTCTTCAGGCAGCTTCTGCGCCTCCAGCAGTTGCTACACCGACATCAGCGGCTTCTTCTCCGGCAACAACGGCAACCAGCTGGGCTTGGGCTACAAAATTTCCAATACCAATGGCGATGCCATCACCGGTACCGCCGGCCTCGGCATGACCACGGCGCCGACCAATATCACGCTAACCGCGGGTTACAGCCTGCTGAGCACTGGCGGGGGCGCCTATGACGGCTCCATCACGGCCGCATTCAACCCGGACAAGAGCATCAACCTGCTGATCAACGACTGCGGCGAGTGCTCAGGCGCCTTTGAGCCGGGCACGCTGCAAGTATTGAACTTTGGTCAGAGCAGCTTCCTGAGCTGGGGCGAATACACCAACGGTGAAGCCTCCACCCGCAGTTTGGGCGGCATGCCGACCGAGCTCGCCAGCGGTATCTTCGAGGCTTACATCATCGGCAAGCGCGATTCTGCAGACGCCCTGCAGGGCGCGCTGGTCGTCAGCTATGCCATGTCGCCGGGAAACGGTACAGCCCGCATCGACTCAGCAACTAGCGCCACGCTGACCAGCTTTGCCATGGACCTCAATCTGGCCATAGGCACGATTGATCTGCTGATGGTTATCGACATTCCCACACTCAATGAGGTGGTCACCGCTGGCGCACTGGGCATGAATATGCCCCTGCTGTCATCGAATGAATATACCGGCTGGTTCGAGCTGGGTGCGGCTCAGGGCCTGTACGCCACCAGCTCAAACAACATTTTCTGCAATGCCTCCAGCGGCTGCGACACCGCTATCAGCGCCTTCTTCGCCGGCGACTCAAGCGAGATCGGCACAAGCTACAAGGTCTACGGGCAAACGGGTCAGATCATCAGTGGCACGGCGGCCTTGTCGCAAACCGGCAAAACCACGGATACCGCTGCGCCTTTGCAGTCCGGCCCGGGCTTTGTACTGGCCGCCGCTTATGACAGCCTGTCCATCCTCAAAGGTGGCGACCCCTTCGGCAGCATCCCGGATAGCGAAACGGCCGAGGCCACTTTCGATGCCGCCGGCAACCTGCAAGAGCTGCTGTCTTTCACTCCCCCGGAACCCGCCCTGATTGCCCTGTCCTCAGCACCGGAAGGAACACAAACAGCAACGGTGGGTGAATACGGCAGCTACAAAACCCTCTCCTGGGGCCGCATGACCGGCACTGCCGTAGCCTTTGACGGAACCTTGTACACGGTTGACGCCCAAGCCGTGCCCCTGAGCGTGGCCTATGCCGTCGGCAATGCGACAGCCGTCGACCAGTGGAGCAACCTGAACTACGCCAACGCCGGCTACAAAGCCACTTATAGCGTGGTGGGCGCCACCAATGCCCGCGACCAGAACGGCAATGTCGGCACCCTGGACACCAGCGCCACCAGCCTGACCCTGTACTTCGGCAGCACCCCGTCGCTGGATGTGGCCCTGAGCGTCAAAATGGATGGCGGCAACTCGGTGTATGCCGCCAACGGCAGCACCAGCATGGCCGCCCTGGGTAGTGGCCCGGCCACTTTCGCCACCGGCCTCAGCACGACGCTTAACGGCAATGCTTGCGGCGGCAGTGGCTGCAGCACCGCCGTGCACGGCTTTTTCTCCGGCGTACAAGCCGAGCAGGCCGGGATGAGCTACAGCATCGTCGACCAGAGCAGCGGCATACGCTCCATCACCGGTGCCGCCGGCCTGGCCAGTGGTGCACTGGAGCTGGACACACCACCCGCCCAGTTCTGATGTCCCTGCCCACCGTCATCGCCCTGCTCCAGCAGGGCGATGCTTTTCAGGCGCGTGAATTATTACGCGCCCAAGCGCTGCCCGGCGCCGAGCAGGATTTCCTGCTCGGCGTTTGTGCGCATCTGCTCAATGAAATCCCGCCAGCGCTGCAACACTTCACCCACGCCTTGAAGCAGGACCCGCGACATGTGCGGGCGGCGGCCGCCTTGAGCGCGCTCTATGCGGGACTCGGCCGACTGGCTCAGGCCGAGCAGTTGCTGCGGCAAACCCTGGCGCTGGTGAACGATGGTCAGCTGCGCTTCAATCTCGCGGTGGCGCTGGAAAAGCAGCAGCAGATCGAACCGGCCTTGCAGGAATATTCGCGGCTGCTGGATCAAGACCCAAATCATTACGGTGCCCGCCATAACCGCGCCGGCCTGCTCGCGCAGCAGATGAAACTGCGCGAAGCCGCCGCGGATTATCGCGAGCTCATCCAGCGCCATCCGGACGTGACCCTGCCGCGGCAGAATCTCGCCGATATCGAAATCAGTCTGGGTCGCTACGACGCAGCCTTGCATCTCCTGGAAGAAGTGCGTCGGCGTGAACCGGCCAACAGCAAAGCGCTGCAAAGCCAGGCGATTGCGCAGGCTGCCAGCGGCCACTTCATTGAAAGCACCGCCAGCTTCAGGGCACTGAAACGCGCAGACCCGGCGCTCTGGGAAAGCGCCCGCCAGAAAGTGGATGTGCCGCATGAGCAGTCCACGGAAATCGATCCGCGCCTGATTTTTCTCGTGCGCCAGTATGAGCATCTGGAAGTCTGCCAGTGGCGCGACTGGGCACTCACCTGCAAAACCTGGCACGAGTATCTGCGCGCGCCCGGCGGCGGCGAATTGCATCCGCTCTCCTTCCGCGCGCTGGTCATGCCCACCACCAGCGACGAGCATCGCCAACTGTCTCGCGCCATAGACCGACAACACCGGCAAGGGCTTGTCCCTCGGCCGTGGCCGCTCAGCGCAACACCGCCACGACTGAAAGTGGCGTATATCTCGGCGTGGTTTGGTCGGCATGCCACCGGCGTGCTGGTACGAAAATTTTTTGCCGCCCACGATACCGCTCATATCGAGCTGGTGCTGATTACCCTTAGCCCTTCTGACCACAGCGATATCGCAGAGGAAATACGCGCAAGTGCCGCTCATGTGCTGGATGTGAGCGCCATGAGCGATGCCGAGGCACGCGCCGCCATACTCGCCCTGCATCTGGATGTGCTGGTGGATTTCAACGGCTACACCAGCGGTAGCCGTCCCGGCATCATGGTGGAGCGCCTCGCCGCCGTGCAATTGCACTGGCTGATCATGACCGCTAGCACCGGCTCACCCAGCATCGATTACTACATCAGCGATGCCGCCGCGCGCCCGCATGAAAACTGGTGTGATGAAGCGGAGGTGCTGATGCCGCAGAGTTATTTTGTGTTCAGCCCGCCCGCGGAGAACATGTTGCCGGTGCCGCCCCGTTCCACGCTCGGCCTGCCGGAAAACCGTTTCGTGTTCTGCTGCCTGAATGCCGCTCAAAAAATCGATCCAGACACATTCAGCTTATGGATGGAGCTGCTCAAGGAAATTCCGGACAGCGTGCTCTGGCTGCTGGGCGCCAATGCGGCCGTCATCATGAATCTCAAGCGCGAAGCGGAATGGCGCGGCGTGGACCCGCGCCGACTGCTGTTCGCACCGAAAATCGACCAGCAGGCGCATGTGGCTCGCATGGGCGCCGCCGATCTGTTTCTGGATACCCGTTATTACAACGCCCACACCACCGCCGCCGAAGCGCTGTGGGCCGGTCTGCCGGTGCTGACTTGCCCGGGTGATACCTATCCGTCGCGCGTGGGAAAAAGTCTGCTGCTGAGCTGCGATTTACCCGAGCTGATTGCCAAAGACTGGCAAGACTACAAGCAACTGGCTTTGCGCGCTGCGCGTGATCCGCAATGGTTGGCAGGCTTGCGCGCGCGGCTCGCGGAAAATCGTTTGCGCGCCGATATTTTCAATGTGCACACACAGGCGCGGCATGTAGAAAAAGCCTATCGCCACATGCGCGATCGCTTTGCCCAAGGCCTGCCACCAGCGCCATTCAGGATTGCCGATCTGCCTGGCTGAACCAGACATCATCGCCCTTGCCCCTGTTTGGTCCGTCATTGCATTTTATTTCACTACAGCACTCACACAGCCGGCGGCAGGGTATCCCGGAAAGAGGGGCGCACCGACAATGCTTTTTCTATGCGCGCCAGTGCAGCATGGTTTTCACGCCAATTTATGTCCGGAAAGCGCAAATCCAGATAACCCAGGGTACTGCCCAAGGCCACATCAGCCAGCGTGAACGCATCACCTGCGCACCATACGCCCCGCACTGAGGTATTGAGCGTGGCCAGACCGTTTTCAAGCTTGCGCAACTGGCGGGCAATCCACTCCGGGCTTTGTTGGGCGACGGGGCGTTTGCGCTCCAGAAAAATGGCAGCCGCGGCCTCGGACACGCCATCCGCCAGCGCTTCCCACTTCTTCACGGCAATCCGCTCTTGTGCATCCACAGGAACAAGCATGGGCCAGGGCGTGAGCTCCTCCAGATACTCCACAATCACGCGCGAGTCATACAGGGTTTCTCCGCCCTCCAGCACCAGCACGGGAATCTTGCCCAAGGGGTTGAACTTGGGCACCTCGGTATCAGCATCCCAGGGAATATCGACAATGAGTTCGAAAGGAATTTTTTTCTCGGCGAGCAGCACGCGCACTTTGCGTGCGAAGGGGCTGGTGAGAGAGGCAATCAGCTTCATGCGCTGACATCCTCGCTATCGCTACCGTCCCTGCTGCCTGTTTCATCGCCGAGCTCAGGCACATCGCTTTCAATGCGACCGACACTGGCGGGCAAGGTCTTCTTGGCCTTGGCTCCCAGCTTTTTCAGGTTTTCGACGCGGCCCATCAGGCCGCCGTGGCCGCTGAGCCCGGCTACAGTCTTGCGGTAACTGTCCTGGCTGCGCTCCATGGCACGGCCCAGATCATCCAGATGCGCAAGCAGGGTGACGAACTTGTCGTGCAGGCCTCCCGCCTCTTTGGCAATTTTCTCGGCATTCTGGTTCTGCCGTTCATAACGCCAGATGGACTCTACGGTCCGCAAGGTGGCCAGCAAGGTCGTCGGACTGACGATGATGATTTTTTTATCGAAGGCCTCGGTGAAAAGGGCCTTGTCATGCTCTACCGCCAGCATGAAAGCTGCCTCTACCGGCATGAACAGAAAAACGAAGTCCAGTGTGCGCAGCTCCGGCAAATCCTCGTAACGTTTTTCACTCAGGGCCTTGATGTGGCTGCGCACGGCATTGGTATGCTGCTTGAGCAGCTGTTGCCGCTCTTCGTCATCGGATGACTCGCAGTAACGCACATAGTCATTCAGGGACACTTTGGAGTCGATAACGATGTCGCGGCCTTCCGGCAGACGCACAATGGCATCCGGAATCAGCAAGCGGCCTTCATCATTCCTTGTCGAGAACTGGGTGACGTATTCGCGGCCTTCATGCAGGCCGGACTCCTCCAGCACGCGTGTCAGGATGAGCTCGCCCCAGTTACCTTGCAGCTTCTTGTCGCCTTTGAGGGCCTTGGTCAGATTGACGGCATCGTCGCTGATCTGACGATTAAGGCCTTCAAGCCGGACGATCTGCTCTTTCAGGGCAAAGCGTTCGCGCGCCTCATTGCTGTATGTGCTCTCCACCTTTTCGCGAAAATCCTTGAGCTGTTCACGCAGCGGACTGAGCAATCCATCCAGGCCGACCTTGTTCTGCTCCGTGAATTTCTGTGATTTTTCTTCAAAGATTTTCGTGGCCAGTTGTTCGAACTGCAGCTTGAGCGATTGCTCCTGCTCCTTCACGAGCCGCGCCTGTGCTGCCAGCTGCTCGCGCTCGACTTCAAGACGGGTCTGCAATTCCTTGAGATGCACATCGCGTTCGCGCAGCTGCGCTTGCAACTCGCGCGTCTTCAGTTCCAGCTCGGCGCGCAGGGATTCCGCCTGCTTTTCCTGGCGGGCATAGGCCAGCAACTGCTCTTCAAGACGCGCCTGATCCACCGCACGCTGTTGCAGGGCATCGCCCTGACCTCGCAACTCGGCATCACGGCGGCGCAGACCGGCCGCCAGCCAGAAAAACACCACAACGGCGCCCAGCAGAAAAGCGGCGATGGCCGCCACCAGGGAAAATGAATTCATGAGACTCCTTGAGACCTGCGGCTTCTGCCATGAACGCTCCGGGAGCGTTGGCGAAGCCGGTAGTTTTCAGCGCGGCAGCAACAAGCCATCCGAGGGCAGTGTAAGTCCCTGTGGCGGCAGATAAAGACCGGCCGGCAACTCCAGCTCCACGGCAATCGGCCGATGATCCGAAAGACGGGCATCCAGCACATGTGCCCGCTTCACCACCAGTTCCTCGCTCACCAGGATGTGATCAATCTGCCGCGCCGGTTTCCAGCTCGGGTAAGTGTGCATGGCTTCATCCAGCCAACGCCAGCGGCGCCTGCCCAGACTGGAGCGCCGCAACTCTTCCGGCCTGCAGTTGAGGTCGCCCATGATGACGACATGGCGCGCGTCCGCCGTCAGCGTGTTGACGAAAGCCAGTTGCTGCGCACGCGCGCGTGCGCCCAGAGACAGATGCAGATTGAGCACGAGCAAGGTGTGCTCCGGCGTGCCAAAACGACTGAGGATCAGCCCCCGCCCTTTCAGGCCCGGTAAAGAATGTGCCTCAACCGCATACGGGGCCTGCCGGCTGAGCAGGCCATTACTGAACTGCCCGAAATGGCCGAGATCGCGATTGAGTTGCTGGTACCACCAGCCAAAACCGGCGTGCTCGGCCAGATGCGAAAGCTGGTGCATATAGCCGCTGCGCAGACTGCCGCCATCCACTTCCTGCAAAGCCACGAGATCATAATCACCCAGCATGCGGGCAATCTGTTCGAGATGTTCATGCGGACGCCGCTGTGGCAAAAGATGCCGGTGACCACGGGTGAGATAGTGATGCGGGGCGTGTATGCCCATGCCCGCCTGCATGTTGAAGCTGAGCAGGCGCAGGCTGGGCTGCGGCCACAGCGCGGCTTCGGGCGAGAGGGCGGGCCCGGCCCGTTGCGGCCGGACCGGCAGCAGACGGGTCAGACGCGGGAGCATGAAAACTCCTTCAGAACGCTTATTTTTTCTTCGCTGCGGCCTTGTTGGCGACACGCTCTTTGGCAATCAGCTCATTGATCGTGGCAATCACGCGAGCATCTTCGCCTTTCACCACATATTTTCCATTCACCACGACGGCCGGGACACCATCAAGCTTGTATTGCTGAGCCAGCGCCTTGCTCTGGGCCACTTTGCCACCGACGGCAAAAGAGTTGTAGGTGCTGGAGAAAGTGGCGGGATTCACACCGAAGCCGGCGTAGAACTTCGACAGGGAACTCTGGTCAAAAAGTCGCTGATTGCCAACGTGAATGGCCTGAAACAGCGGTACATGGACTTTTTCCTCCAGCCCCATGATCTGCACGGCGTAGAAGCCGCGGGCGTTGGCTTCCCACACCGGATTCAGCGCCGCCGGTGTACGCACGAAATTGACATCGGCCGGCTTGGTCTTGAGCCAGGCCTCGATATGCGGGTCCAGACGGTAGCAGTGCGGGCAGCCGTACCAGAAGAATTCGCGCACTTCGATCATGCCGGGTTTGTCGACACGCCCCGGATTGGCCAGCGTGGTGTAGGCATCGGCAGCATGGGCAGTGACAGCAGCCAGACCGAGAGCAAGAGTGGCGAGAAAGCGCTTGAGCATGAGAACTCCGAAATGGAAACAAGGCCCTGAAAGGCCCCGAGAATAACCAAGCCCCGTGAGGGCCGGAAGCCGGTGGCTGTGGTGATTTTGTGGCCTTCTGCAAGCAAGCACAGCAGGCAAGGATGGTTGACATAAAAAAGGCGGCCTGTGGCCGCCTTTTTTACTGGCCCCGGCTCAGTGCAGGCCGGAGATGAAGCTGGCCAGAGCTTCGATTTCAGCATCAGACAGCTTGGCGGCCACCATCTGCATGGGGCCCTGCTCGCCGGCCTTGGCCGCGTCATTCACACGCTTCTGGGCGGGATCGGCAACAATGTCGCCACGTCCGGCCGCGCGGAAGGCATTGAGCTGCTTCTTGACATAGTCAGCCTGCTGGCCGCCCAGATGCGGGAAGCCTGCCAGGGCATTGCCCTTGCCAGCGGGGCTGTGGCAGCCGGCACAGGCGGCCAGGCCAGTCTTGGCATTGCCGCCGCGATAGACTTTTTCACCCAGCTTGACGAGATCGGCCTTGGCCTGACCCACACCCGATTTCTGCTCGGCATAGTAGGCGGCAAGATCAGCCATGTCCTGATCCGACAAGGGCAGTGCCATACCCTGCATGGAAGGATCCAGACGGCGACCCGCCTTGAAGTCCTGCAGCTGCTTGTAAAGGTACTTGGCATTCTGGCCAGCAAGGCGCGGGAAGGTCGGGGCCATGCTGTTGCCATCGGCGCCGTGGCAGGCGCCGCAAGCAGCCGCCTTGGTCTGGCCGGCAGCGGCATCGCCCTTGGGCAAGGGGGATGCCTGGGCGAGGGAGGCCAGCCCCAGGGAAACAGCAGCGATGGCGAGCAACTTCTTCATGGTGAATTCCGTCTTGATTTGCAAAGCAGGGATTGCCGTTAATTATTTGGACATGAATTTGATGAGCGCCTTGAAGTCGGCGTCAGAGCAGTCCATGCACAAGCCCTTGGGCGGCATGGCCTTGAAGCCGTTCTTGACGTGCGCCAGCAGCACAGCATCACCCTGCTTGAGACGCGGTGCCCAGGCTGCCTTGTCGCCTTTCTTGGGTGCACCGGCCGCGCCCGTGTTATGGCAGGCGCCGCAGGACTTGTTGTACTTGTCCTGAATGGCATCGGCCTGCGCCGTGGCCGACAAGAGAAGGCCGGCAACAAGCAGGGCCGCAGGGATTTTCCGCATGGCTGTCTCCAACGCTGCTATGGCAGCGACAAGATGGCTGAACCGGGGGTGTCGTGCTCCAAAGGCCAGATGAGTGACCGGGGAGCCGCAAAGACGCCGGATTATATACCACATGTAAATATCTGAAATAGCCCTTAAAATTCCTGCGGACTCATCCACTCCCCCGGCGGTTTTCAATGTCTCAGGCCCTGCACCCGGTGCTGGCTCTTACCGGTCGCGCAAGCTTCCAGATCAGCGCACCCACTCTGGCCCTCTGTCCCCCGGACACCGGGCTGGAGGTCGCTTTTGCCGGCCGCTCCAATGCCGGCAAATCCAGCTGCATCAATACATTGGCCCGGCAGAAACAGCTGGCCCGCGCCTCCAAAACCCCCGGGCGCACCCAGCTCATCAATTTCTTCACGCTGGAAGAAGGCAACCAGCGCCGCCTGGTCGATTTGCCCGGCTATGGCTATGCCCGCGTTTCGCACGAGATGAAGGACGAGTGGCAGCGCCATCTGGGCGAGTATCTGCAGGGGCGAGGCAGCCTTTGCGGCCTCGTGTTGCTCATGGACATACGGCACCCGCTCACCGACTTCGACCAGAACATGCTGACCTGGGCCGCGCGCCGCAAGCTTGCCGTGCACTGTGTGCTGACCAAGTCCGACAAACTCAATCGCGGCCCCGCCCTCAATGCCCTGCAGGCCGTGAAAAAAGACCTGAAGACCCTGGGCTTCAGCGCCAGCGTGCAACTCTTTTCAGCGCTGAAAGTCAGCGGCCTGGAAGAGCTGGGCGACAAACTCGGCGAGTGGCTGCAATACCCGCCTCCCGAAGCGCCCGAGCTCCCCGTGGAGGCGAAGTCGCGGCTGGCCTGAGTATCGCCTTTAAGCAGAACAGTACTCATGGCTCTGCAGATCGGGCGTCAGCCCGGGAACAGCATTGGCTTAGTGAGCGCGCAGGCTTGCATTCAGAATATTGAATTCAGGAAATGTCGGGCTGACGCCCGACCTGCAAACAATCGCCGACAAAGTGGCAAGGTGACGTGTTGCCGCCGCACACAGCAGCGACACCATCAATCAGTGCGCCTCATCCCAGTTGTCGCCCACGCCCACCTCGACAATCAGGGGCACGGACAGCTCGGCCGCGGCAGCCATTTTTTCTTTCAGTAAAGCCGTCATCGCATCCACCGCGTCTGCGCGTACTTCGAGCACCAGTTCGTCATGAACCTGCATGAGCAGACGCGCGCTTGACTCCTGGCCGGTGAGCGCGGCATCCACTGCAATCATGGCGCGCTTGATGATATCGGCGGCCGTTCCCTGCATGGGCGCATTGATAGCAGCACGCTCGGCCCCCTGCCGCAGAGCGGCATTCTTGGAGTGGATGTCACGCACCATGAGACGCCGCCCGAACAGCGTTTCCACATACCCTTTTTCAGCAGCCAGCGCCCGCGTTTCTTCCATATAGCGCTTCACGCCGGGATATCGCGCGAAATACATGTCCACATAACTCTGTGCTTCCGCGCGACCGATTCCCAATTGTTTGGCAAGACCGAAAGCCGACATCCCGTAAATCAGGCCGAAGTTGATGGCCTTGGCATTACGACGCTGATCAGAGCTCACTTCTGCGATCGGCACAGCAAAGACTTCCGCCGCCGTGGCGCGGTGCACATCTTCACCATGGCGGAAAGCATTGAGCAGGCCTTCGTCTCCGGAAAGATGCGCCATGATGCGCAATTCAATTTGCGAATAGTCAGCCGCCAACACTTTCCAGCCCGGCGGCGCAATGAAGGCCTGGCGTATTTTTCGGCCCTCTTCCGTGCGGATGGGAATATTCTGCAGATTAGGGTCGGTAGAAGACAGACGACCCGTAGCAGCCACCGCCTGATGATAGGAAGTGTGCACGCGCCTGGTATCCGGATTCACCAGCTCGGGCAGCTTTTCCGTATAGGTGGATTTCAACTTGGCCAGCGAGCGGTGCTGCAACAAAAGACGCGGCAGCGGATGATCGAGTTGCTCGAGTACATCTTCCGCAGTGGAGTATTGCCCTGTGGCGGTTTTCTTGGGCGCCGGAATTCCCAGCTTTTCGTACAGTATATGGCCGAGCTGCTTGGGCGAGCCCAGATTGAATTCCTGCCCGGCAATTTCATAGGCTTCTTTTTCCAGCGCCAGTATGCGTTCACCCAGTTCGCGGCTTTGTCGGGCCAGCATGGCGCCATCAATCAGCACGCCCGTTCTCTCCATTTTTTGCAGGATGGGCGCCAAGGGCATTTCAATATCCCGAAAAACGGACAGCAGCTTTTCATCCTGAGCCAATTTCGCAGACAACACATCGTGCAGGCGCTGCGTGATATCCGCGTCTTCTGCCGCGTAATACGCCGCCGCCGGCTCTTCATCATCACCGATGGGAATCTGGTTGAAGGTGAGCTGTTTTACGCCTTTGCCGGCAATCTGCTCGAAACTCGTTGTTGCGATGCCGAGGTAATGCTCGGCCATGGCATCCATATTGTGGCGCGTAGCAGTGGCATCCACGACATAGGAAGCCAGCATGGTATCGAAGACAAAGCCCTTGAGGTGAATATCGTAATTGGCCAGCACATGAATATCGTATTTGAGATGCTGGCCGATTTTTCCTATGGCGGGATTTTCCAGAACCGGCTTCAGTGCTGCCAGCACATCGGCGCGCGGCAACTGGTCCGGCGCCCCCATATAGTCGTGACCCACCGGCACATACCAGGCCTCGCCAGCTTCGAACGCAAAAGACAAGCCGACGATTTCTGCCCTCATATAATCCAGGCTGGTGGTTTCCGTATCCACACAAAAGACGGATGCTGATTCCAGTTTTTTGACCAGCGCCGAAAATTCTTCCGACGTGAAAACCGTATGGTAATTACGCACTATCTCAGGCGCTTTTACTTCCGCTGCGCCAGTGACTGCTTGAGCATGCGCGGAGCTGACGACAGCACTTTTTTCCAGCTCTGCATTCCAGCTACGGAATTCCAGTTCCTGCGTCAACTTCAGCAACGCCTCATTATCAGGAGCAGAGGGATGCAGGTCAGCAAACGTGACTGGAAGCTCCACATCACATTTGATGGTGGCCAATTCACGCGCCAGTTTGAGCACATCCAGCGAAGCGCGCAGATTCTCACCGGCTTTTCCCTTGATGCTGTCTGCTTTCTCGAGCAGGGCATCCAGTGAACCGAATTCCTGCAGCCATTTCGCGGCGGTTTTCGGGCCGACACCGGGCACGCCGGGAATGTTGTCTACGGAGTCGCCGACCAGCGCCAGATAATCGATGATGCCTTCCGGCGGCACACCGAACTTGCTGATTACCGCCTCGCGATCCATGAGCGTATCCGTCATGGTATTGATGAGCGTGATGCGCTCATTCACCAGCTGGGCAATATCCTTATCACCGGTGGAAATCAGTACGGCCTGACCTTGTGCGGCCGCCTGCTTGGCGAGAGTGCCTATCACGTCATCTGCCTCCACGCCTTTTTCACAGAGCATGGGCAGGCCCATGGCGCGAATCACGGCATAAAGAGGCTCTATCTGCGTGCGCAAATCATCAGGCATGGGCGGACGATGAGCCTTGTATTCGGGATAGATGTCATCACGAAACGTGCCGCCGGGTGCATCAAAAACCACGGCGATATGCGTGGGCCCATAGGTCTTGATGAGCTTCTGCAGCATATTGACTACGCCTTTGACGGCTCCTGTAGGCTGACCGCTGCGCGTCGTCAACGGCGGCAGGGCATGGAAGGCGCGATAAAGATAGGAGGAGCCGTCAACAAGAATGAAAGGTGTGGCAGTCATGGCAGGAAAACTGGGCAGGAAAATCAGCCCGCAGGGTAGCGCAGAAGCGTAACGCTGTCGCCGCCACCGCCCTGCCCCGCTATGCTCCGGCCATATCGCCTTGTGTGCGCAGGAATGTCATGTCCGTCTACACCTTGCTCAGTCTGCAAGACATACAGCCCTTTGTAGAAAGCTACGGCCTGCCGGCAGCCACGGTCTTGCAGCCCATCAAGGGCGGCATAGAGAACAGCAATTATTTTCTTACCCTGGCCGATGGGCGTGATCTTGTCCTCACCCTGTTCGAGGAACTGGGAGCAAGCGAGGCCGCCTTTCTGTCTCCCTTGCTCACACATCTGCATGAGGCAGGCCTCGCCGTGGCCGCGCCACTGACCAATCGGCATGGCCACGCCCTCAATCATCTCGCCGGCAAACCGGCGCAGCTGGCACCACGCCTGGCCGGGGAGCACCCGCACAGACCCGGCCTGGGCCAATGCCATGCCATGGGCGCGGCGCTGGCCAAGCTGCATATCGCTCTGCGCGCTTATCCGCTGACTCGGGAAAACGCACACGGCTCGTCCTGGTGGGAGGCCGTTGCAAAGCGCTGGCTGCCCGAACTTCCCCCTGCAGAAAACATGCTGCTGCAAGATGTGCTGATGCGTTATGCGCAAGTGAAAGAGAAAAATCCGGAACTTGCCATGGGCTTGATCCACGGCGATCTGTTTCGCGACAACGTCCTCATGAAGGGCGACACCGTGACAGCGATTCTGGATTTTTCCGAAACCAGTCATGATTACTGGCTGCTGGACATTGCCATTGCCGTGAATGATTTCTGCAGGCAGTGGCCTGATGATGCGCCGGATGCCGCACGCCGCGCCGCTTTCCTGCAAGGCTATGAAAGCCGGCGCCCATTGCGTGCCGAAGAGCGTTCGGTACTGCCGGTTTTTCTGGCCGTGGCGGCCATGCGTTTCTGGCTCTCACGTCTGGATGTGGGCGCGCGCAATGCGGCGGAAAACCGGGCCAGTGAACATGTGCTCGAAAAAGATCCGGCGGAAATGCGTCAGCTTTGTGCGTTGCTGATGCAGGCGCTGTGAACCCTCACTTTGCAACGCCGCTCAGGCAGCGGTAAATCGCGTCCGCCATCAAAACAAGGCCGGCTGCATAGCCCTGGCCTGAAGAAGGGGCCGCCGCAAACTGCTCGTCCACCGAGACCAACAGCGCCTTGTGTCCGGCAAAAACATTGCGTGCCAAGGCCTCATCAAAACCGGGCTCACCCAGAAGACAGCTGATGCCTTCCTGACGGATTTTCTGCGCGACACGCAGGAAGTGCCTGGCGCTGGGCTTGCCCTCGCCAGCCGCCACCAGGCTGCCGCGATAATTCAGACCCAGCACGGGCTCGAGATACTGGTACGCATCGTGATATGCAATGAAGGAGCGTGAAGGCAGCGCCTGGAACCGCTGCGACTGTTGCGCCTTGAGCAAGGCGATGCGTGTCGCGAACTCTGCTGCATTCTTGCGATAGAGCGCCGCATGCCGGACATCCCGGGCAGCCAGCACGTCGGCCAGGGCACGCGCAATCACTACGGCATTGTCGGGGTCCAGCCAGAGATGGGCATCCACCGTGCCCGGAATCACGGCGTCGCCATCCAGGCGGCGATGCGGCAAGCGGCGTATGTCGGGCAGTTCCTGCGCGGTCAACACCCTTGCCTTGCCGGCTGCCAGCATGCGCGCGAGAAACGCCTCATTGGCCGGGCCGGTCCAGAGGATGATATCGGCCCGTGACAGGCGCAGACGATCCGAGGGCTTGAGTTGGTAGGCATGCGCCGAAGTGCCGTTAGGCACAAGTTGCTGCACCACCACCTGCTCACCGGTTACGGCTTGCGCAATGAGCGCCAAGGGACGAATGCTGGCCAGCACTTCAAGCGCCTGGACAGACGCCACAGGCATGAGGAGGAAAATCAGGCAGAACAGACGCGACATGGCAAGCCGGAGGATACAAGATGAAGGCGCCGATGTTATATTGTTGCACACCGTTTGTCGCGAGCCCGCCATGCCTGCCCCGAGTTCTGCCCATGCGCCCGATCATGACCATAGCCGCTGCGTGCATGATGCCCTGAACGCGGCCGAGCGCCTCTGCATGCAGAGTGGCGCCCGCTTGACGCCCTTGCGCCGTCGCGTGCTGGAGCTGGTCTGGCACAGTCATCGTCCGCTGGGAGCCTATGAACTGCTGAACCAGCTCACCGCCGAAGGCCACAAACCGGCACCCCCGACGGTCTACCGGGCACTGGAATTCCTGCTGGAGCAAAGGCTGGTGCACCGCATCGCCTCCCGCAATGCCTTCATGGGCTGCTCGCATCCGGGCGCGGTTCATGCCGGCTACTTCCTGCTTTGCGAGGCTTGCGGCAATGCCGAAGAGATTGCTGACACCCGCGGCCTGGGCGGCGCAGTCGACCAGGCCGCGGCGAGCGCCGACTTTGAAATCCATAGCCAGACCCTTGAGCTCACCGGCCTGTGCAGGCACTGTCGTAAGTAAAGGCTCACAATCCATGACTTCTCCCCTGCTGCAACTCTCCGGCATCCGGCTGACCCGCGATGGCCGCAGCGTGCTCGACGGCGTAGACCTGAGCCTCGAGCCGGGCAAGATCCTCACCCTCATCGGGCCCAACGGTGCCGGCAAAACCTGTCTTGTCCGCGTTGCGCTGGGCCTGCTGCAGCCGGATGCCGGTCAACGCACCGTCCGTGCCGGCCTGCGCATCGGTTATATGCCGCAGAAGCTGGGCCTGAACGAGGCCTTGCCCCTGGAGGTGCAACGTTTTCTGTCACTGGCCGCCCCCAGCCTGAGCTACGCCGGACTGGCGCAAGCACTGGACGAGGTCGGCGCCGCGCATCTCATGAAGACACCGGTCACCCGCCTGTCCGGCGGGGAGCTGCAAAGGGTTTTGCTGGCCCGGGCCCTGCTGCGCCGCCCGGATCTGCTGGTGCTGGACGAGCCCGCCCAAGGCGTCGACATCACCGGACAGGAAGAGCTCTACACCCTGATTGCACGTGCCCGTGACGAGCGCGGCTGCGGCGTGCTCATGGTCTCCCACGATCTGCATCTGGTGATGGCAGCCACCAACCATGTGCTGTGCCTCAATCGTCATGTCTGTTGTGAGGGGCATCCCGAGTCAGTAAGCGCCCACCCTGAGTATTTGCGCCTGTTCGGCGTGCAGGGCGCGAAAGGCTTGGCCGTGTACAGCCATCACCACGACCACCACCACAATGCCCACGGCGAAGTGTGCACGCACGAGGGTCCGCATGAGCACATTTGAACTGTTCTGGCCGGCCCTGGCCGGTGGTCTGCTGGTGGCGCTGCTGGCGGGCCCTCTGGGCTGCTTGCTGGTCTGGCGACGCCTTGCCTGGTTTGGCGACAGCCTGGCGCACGCCGCCCTGCTGGGCATCGGTCTCTCGCTGCTGTTCAGCATTCCCGGCAGTCTCGGCATTGCCAGCGTTTGCCTGCTGCTTGCCGTCTTGCTGGGCCTTTTGCTGCGCCAGCCCGAGCTGGCCTCGGACACCCTGCTCACCATCCTTTCCACCACCTCACTCAGCCTCGGCCTGATTGCCATCAGCCTGAGCGACGTGCGTGTGGATCTCATGGCCTATCTCTTTGGTGACCTGCTCAGCATGGAAGCCGGCGACCTGCCGTGGCTGCTGGTGGGCAGCATCGCGACATTGGGCCTGCTGGTCTGGCAATGGCGGAATCTCGTGCTGGCCTCCATCAATGAGGAAATGGCGGCCGTGGATGGCGTGCCTGTGCAGCGCCTGCGCTTGCTGCTGCTGCTAATGCTGGCGCTGGTGGTGACGGCCGCCATGAAGGTGGTCGGCGTGCTGCTCATCACGGCCCTGCTGGTGATACCGGCTGCCGCCGCACGCCGCCTGTCACGCACACCGGAACAGATGGCGGTCGTGGCCAGCCTGACCGGCATGCTTGCGGTGTGTGCCGGCCTCGGCAGCAGCATGCAGTGGGATTTACCCCTGGGACCCGCCATCGTGGTGGCCGCGGCAGCATTCTTTCTGCTGAGCCGGCTGGCATATCGTCCGGCCTGATCATGAGCTGACAGCAAGCATGAAAAACGCCCGCTGTTGCGGGCGTTTTTCATGGCAAGTCCGCGCTCATTCCTTGCGCGGAAAGCGCACAACTCCGATTGCCGGCTCAGGCGGCGGATTGGGATGCTCGGGCTCCCCCGGGTTTTCAGTGACATGGCCGCAGGCCACGCACTCTATCCATTCGCGCATGTCCTCACGACAAAGACGTATTTTGTCTTCGGCATTGCAATGTGGGCAGCGCGCGCCCGCTATGAATTGCTTGCGTAGCATTTTTTCCTGAGCCTGTTTTGTGGGAGCCACTGCAGCCGCAATTTTCCTTCGCCGCAAATGCTGGGCAGAGAAAAGCATCGCGGCTAAAGACGCTCGCGCCGAGTAGAGGGATTGCGTTTAAAGACCGGAGTGACGCAGCAGGGCATCCACTTTCGGCTCACGGCCACGGAATTCGGTAAACAGCTCCAGCGCATCGCGGCTGCCGCCCTGGGCCAGCACGGTGTCGCGAAAATGACGGCCGACTTCCGCATTCATCACGCCTTCTTCCTCGAAGCGCGAAAAAGCATCGGAGGAAAGCACCTCGGCCCATTTATAGCTGTAATAACCCGCCGCATAACCACCTGCAAAAATATGGCTGAAGCTGTTCTGGAAACGATTGAAAGCTGGCGGCTTGATAAGAGCCACACGCTCACGCACCGAGTCCAACACCTGCTGCACAGCACCCGGCCTGATTTCCGGCAAGGCATGAATTTCCATATCAAACGCGGCGAACTCGAGCTGACGAAGCATCATGAGGCCGGACTGGAAGTTTTTGGCGGCCAGCATTTTATCCAGCAAGACCGCGGGCAAAGGCTCGCCCGTTTCGACATGCGAGGACATGATGGCCAGCGCCTCGGGCTCCCAGCACCAATTTTCAAAGAACTGGCTGGGCAGCTCCACGGCATCCCAGGCCACGCCGTTGATGCCGGACACGGCGGCCACATCCATGCGCGTGAGCATATGATGCAGACCGTGTCCGAATTCGTGGAAGAGGGTGGTGACTTCATCATGCGTGAGCAGGGCCGGCTTGCCATCTACCGGCGGATTGAAGTTGCAGGTGAGGAAAGCCACCGGATTTTGCAGGCCGCCATTTTCCAGACGACGACGCACCCGGCAGTCGGCCATCCAGGCACCGCCACGCTTGTTGGCACGAGCATAGGGGTCCAGATAGAAAATGGCGACCGGCGTGCCGGCCTCACTGATTTCATAGCAGGTGACGTCGTCATGCCACTTCACCAGGTCATGACGCTCAACAATGGAAATACCGTAGAGTTTTTCTGCAATCCCCAGCATGCCTGCAATCACTTTGGGCGCCGGAAAATAAGGACGCAGCCGCTCCTGCGAAATGGCGTATTTCTTTTCTTTCAGCTTTTCACTGGCGAAGGTCACATCCCAAGGCTGCAGGTCAGCAATGCCAAGATCAGTGCGCGCAAACTCACGCAGCTCAGTCAGCTCTTTTTCTGCACCGGGCTTGGTACGCTGCGCCAGATCATTCAGGAAATCCATGACCTGCTGCGGGTTGCCGGCCATCTTTGGCACCAGCGACACTTCGGCATAGCTGGCATAGCCCAGCAATTTGGCCTCTTCATGACGCAAGCCCAGAATTTCATCTATCAATGCAGAGTTGTCATGCTTGCCGGCATGAGGGCCCTGGTCAGATGCCCGCGTGACATATGCGGTATACACCTGTTCGCGCAGGCCGCGATCGTGCGCATATGTCATCACGGCAAAATAGGAAGGAAAATCAAGCGTCACGCGATAACCGTTCTGTTCTTTCTGCCGCGCCAAAGAAGCCAACAATGCCAGCGCCGACTCAGGCAGACCCTCAAGGCGCGCAGCATCCGCGAGCAAAAGCTCCCAGGCTTGCGTGGCATCCAGTACGTTATCGGAGAATTTCGAAGAAAGTTCGGACAGCTTTTCGACGATTTCTGCAAAGCGCTTCTTGCCTGCCTCCGGCAGACCGATGCCGCTAAGGCGGAAATCCCGCAAAGCATTTTCCACCGTTTTTTTCTGTGCAGCAGAAAAACCGGAAAAGGCCGGGCTGGCGGCAATCTTTTCATACACACGAAAGAGGGTTTCATTCTGCCCCAGCTCGGTGCCGTAGGCCGCCAGCTGGGGCAGGGCCGCGTTATAGGCCTGACGCCAGGCCTCGCTATTCATGACCGCATTGAGATGGGATACGGGTGACCACGCCTGGTCGAGACGATCCTGCAAAGCCTCCAGCACCGCCGGCACCGACGCCCAGTCGGCAGCCGCCTTGCCCAGTGCCGCAATCACGGCTCGGTTATCGGCAAGAATGGTTTCCAGCGCCGGCGCCACATGTTCGGGCAGGATACGGTCGAACGGGGGCAGGGCATGGCTTTCCAGCAGGGGATTATTCATGGGAAATTCCGCATCTCATTGCGGCTTTGCCGCAGCATCTGCCAGTGCCTGAGGCGCAACAGGGCTCGACAAAACCATTTCGGGGATTTTTATATGGTGACCGCCATCCGCCCGCACAAGGGCATGCGTCCACAACTGGACGAGAGTGTATTCGTGGACCCCACAGCCGTCATCATCGGTGACGTGGTGATCGGCCGCGACAGCTCGGTCTGGCCTTACGCCATCATCCGCGGTGACATGCACCGCATACGCATCGGTGAACGCGTCTCGGTGCAGGACGGCAGCGTGCTGCATATCACGCATGCCAGCACTTATAACCCTGACGGCTACCCACTCAACATCGGCAATGATGTCACCATCGGCCATCAAGCCACCTTGCACGGCTGTACCGTGCACGACCGCGTGCTCATCGGCATGAAGGCCATGGTGATGGATGGTGCGGTGGTGGAAAGCGAGGTCATCCTGGGCGCAGGTGCCGTGGTGCCGCCGGGCAAAGTGCTGGCTTCGGGCTTTGTCTATCTCGGCAACCCGGCGAAGGCCGCACGCGCCATCACGGAAAAAGAGCGCCGCTATTTCACTTACACTGCCGCCAACTACGCAAAGCTCAAGAACGAGTATCTCGCAGAGGCGGCAGGCCCAAGTGGGGCTTAGCGCAGGCGATAAGTGAAGCCAAAGGTGGTGAGGCTGTCCTCGACTTTGCTTGCACCGCTGTCAGTTTTGGTTTCATAGGCCAGGCCCAAGCCCAGCACATCCGTGATGTCCGCCGTCAGGGCCGTGCGGGTACGGGTGACAGTGCCACTGGAACCGGTTTCCACTGACAAATCCTCATTGAAGCGTGCACTTTTGCTGAACTTCCATTCGTACTTCAGCACAAAGTTGCCCAAGGCCTCATCTTCGGTTTCACCATTAACATCCAGCTTGCTACGCCTTACACCAGCGCCGAAGTCAGTATTGAGCAACATGGTATCGGTCTTGATAATCTTGCGACCATAGCCGGCAGCAAGAAAGGCCTGATAGTCATACGCCGACTGCAGGTCTTTTTCCCATTGCGGTTTTATAAAAAGATAATCCCGTTCGGTGAAATTCCAGCTGGATTTTTCAAACGCGAGATAGCGCTCGGTGGTGTGCTGGTCTGTATCGTTGTCAGCCTCATTGAGGCCCTCGGCATGAAACTGGTGCGCCCAGCTACCGCTTTTGTACAGCAAATCCACAAGACCCTTGATGGTTTCCTTGTTGCTGCTGCCCGTGGATTTCACATACGCCACATTGGCATCCATCGTGAACGGCTTTTCCGGCTCAACGGCCAGACTTGCGGCGGGCACCGCAAGCAGACCCAACAATGCTGCTTGACGCATCCTTCAGCTCCTTGATTGACTCAAAAAATCAAGCGGACAGCTCCTGACGCAAATGCGCCAGTACTTCACGCGTGTCAGGACGCACCTGACGCCAGAGAAAGAAGGCCTCGGCGGCCTGCTCCACCAGCATGCCCAAGCCATCACGAACCTGCGCGCCTTCCTCTTGTGCCCAGCGCAGGAAAACTGTCGGCTCAGCGCCGTACATCATGTCATAGGCATGGCTGCCAGCCGCCAGCAGGCCTGCAGGCAAAGGCGGCATTTCACCCTGCAGGCTGGCCGACGTGCCATTGATGACCAGATCGAATGACTGGCCAGCCAACTCTGCAAAACTGCAGGCAGTAACCGGGCCTTCATCAGAAAAGAGCGCGGCGAGTTGTTCGGCTTTTTCACGCGTGCGATTGGCGATGAGAAGACTGGCCGGCCGCTCTGCCAGCAGCGGGCCCAGCACGCCGCGTACGGCCCCGCCGGCACCCAGCACCAGCACGCGCGCGCGCCGGATCACCAGCGCAGCACTGGACAAATCACGCACAAGGCCGACGCCATCGGTATTGTCGCCATACAGCCTGCCATCCTTGCCATACAGCAGCGTATTTACCGCACCGGCTTTTTCTGCCCGTACACTGCGCACCTCGGCCAGTTGCCAGGCCTGCTCCTTGAAAGGCACGGTGACATTGCAGCCACGGCCGCCTTCAGCAAAAAAGCGCAGGACGGTCGCCTCAAAACCATCCAGCGGGGCGAGCTCAGCGGTATAGCTCAAGGCCTGACCTGTCAGACGGGCAAACTCGCGATGAATGCGAGGTGATTTGCTGTGGGCAACAGGATTGCCGAACACACAATAGCGTTCCATTATCAAACTCCTCCGGCCCGCGAGCTTTACGAAGATACGGGGGAGCGTCAACCACAATGGTTCTTGGTGGCCACACTGGCCAGCGGTATTTGATCAGGGGGAGTCTTTGCATGCGCCGTTTTCGCCAGTATTTCGCCACGTTGTGTGTGGCCGCCATGGCACTGCTTACACAAGCGGCACAGGCCGCCACTTTCGAAGAACTGCAATCCCTTCAGGACGGCGGTTTTCGCATCGCCAACCAGCTCTTCATGTACGCGATTCTCGAGAAGGCCGGTGAACGCCGCAAGGAAGTCAGTCGCCTGGTCAGTGTTCTGGACCCGCGTGTCGTCGCCCTCGGCGACAAGGACGTGAGTGCCAGCTGGGAGGCATTGCGCAGCTCCGTCGCCACCGATCCTTACCACAACGGCGAAGTGGCACAACAACAGCTCTACACGATAGAGGACAACGCCACGCGCTTTTCGCAGGCACTGGAACGACTCATGCCAGCAGGCATGGACCCCAAAAAAATGGCCGTGCATGACCTGGTCAACCGCATGCACATCATGATGACCATTTATCTGCGCAATAGCGCCGACCCTCTGGGCGGCTCCAATTACTCCGGCATCAACCGTGAAATCGAACTGGAAAAGCTGCCCGCTGATTTCACGGCCAAGCTGGCCGCCATAGAAAAAAGCCAGCCTGCTGCCGCACCCATGCTTGCCAAGATCAAGCCCAAGTGGGCCTTCCTGAGTCCGCGCATTGCCAATTACAACGAGAAAACCGTGCCCTACCTGGTCGATATATATGGCCGCCAGATCATCGATCTTCTCACCGCCGTCAAGCCCAACTGAGGCCTTGACCAAGGCAAAAAAATGCCGGCGTTGCCGGCATTTTTTATTGACAGGAAATTCTCATGCCCACTCTTGCGGCTTCAGATACTTCTCGTAAAGCAGGGCTTCATCACTACCCGGCTCCGGGCTCCAGTCATAGCGCCAGCTAACCAGATTGGGCAGCGACATGAGGATGGACTCTGTGCGGCCGCCTGACTGCAAGCCGAACAAAGTCCCGCGATCATAAACCAGATTGAACTCCACATAACGACCCCGGCGGTAAAGCTGGAACTCACGCTCACGCTCGCCAAAGGGTGTGTTCTTGCGGCGCGCCAGTATCGGCTGTATGGCCGCAATATAGCCATCTCCAACCGCACGCATGAATGCAAATGACTTTTCGGCGCCAAAAGCATTCAGGTCATCGTAGAAAAGGCCGCCGATGCCGCGCGGCTCATTACGATGTTTGAGAAAAAAATACTCGTCACACCACTTCTTGTAATCGTTATAAACACTGGCACCGAAGGGCTCGCACAAATCACGTGCAACGCCGTGCCAGTGCCGGCAATCTTCATCAAACCCGTAATAGGGCGTCATGTCGAAGCCGCCACCGAACCACCAGACCGGCAACTGTCCTTCTTTTTCCGCAATGAACAGGCGCACATTGGCATGTGAAGTCGGCGCATAAGGGTTGCGCGGGTGAATGACCAGTGACACGCCAAGTGCCTGTGCATGACAACCTGCAAGATCCGGGCGATGTGCAGTGGCTGATGCCGGCATGCTGGCCAGATGCACATGGGAGAAATTGACACCGCCTTTTTCTATGACAGCGCCCCCCTCAAGCACACGTGAGCGCCCACCTCCGCCCTCGGCGCGCGTCCATTCATCCGTAACGAAATGCCCTACGCCATCCTCAGCTTCCAGCATGGCGCAAATGCGATCCTGCAAATCCAGCAGATAGGTTTTGACAGCAGCAATATCGGGAACAGTCGCGGAATTGTTCATGAAACCTCATCGGGCTCGCAAAACGACGCCACTGATAGCGTCGCGAATTTCACTGGGGCGCGCATCGCCACCCAACTCACCGGGCAGAATGAAATCCAGTTCATTTCCGAACTCCCGTCGCACGGCATCGGCACTCATCAGCGCCGCCTGCCCGCTACGATTGGCGCTGGTGGAAACCAGTGGCTTCCCCCATGCCAGACAGAGTTGTTGCACGCCTGCATGCGCAGAGACGCGCACCGCCAGACTTTTGTGCGCACCACTCAACCAGAGCGGCGCATCTTTCACAGGCACGATCCAGGTGTAGGGCCCCGGCCAGGTCGCCAGTACGGACTCGCGCTGTGCGGCATCCAAACCGGACAGCCAGGGCTCGACCTGTTGCACCGTGGCCGCAATCATAATCAGGCCCTTGCTTTCGCTGCGTTGCTTCAGATCAAGAACGCGGCGCACCGCACGCTCATTGAAAGGATCGCAACCCAGCCCCCATACACCTTCGGTGGGATAGGCAATGACACCGCCTGCACGCAAGGCGCGCAGGGCATGATCAAGTTCAGCTGAAGAGGGAAACAAGGAATTCATGGCGGCGCAGTGTACCACCACTCATGTCAGGCCGGCCGTTGCATGAGTGGACGCGATTCGTAACCGCCAGGCACGGCCTCGATATATCCCTGCAACTCCAGCACGGCGAGTGCGCGCAACACCTCAGCGGGCGCCTGTCCCGTGGCGGCAATCAGCCAATCGGCATGACGGCGCTCCTGGCCCATGGCCTCCAGTACCCGGCGTACATTCCTGTCCAGCACAGGCCGGGTCGTCTGGCCCTCGAGCGGTGCAGCATCGCGGAACAAGCCCAAAAGTGGCGGCAGGTCAGCGAGGATGTGCCGACTCTGGGTCACCATGCAGGCACCTTCCCTGATCAGCTTCAAGCAGCCTTGCGCCTGCGCATGATGCCGCGAACCGGGCAGGGCCCAGACCAGCCGCCCCTGCTCGGCGGCCAGACGCGCGGTGATGAGCGAGCCACTTTCCATCGCCGCCTCCACCACCAGCACCCCCAGCGACAAACCGCTGATGATGCGATTCCGGCGCGGAAAGTGGGCCGCCAAGGGTGGGGTTCCCGGCCTGAACTCGCTAAGCAGCAAACCGCCACGCTCCAGAATCGCCGCCTGCAGTCGGGCATTTTCTTTCGGATATATCTGGTCAATCCCGGCGCCCAGCACAGCGATGGTTTTGCCACTTGCACGCAGAGCGCCGGCATGTGCCGCAGCATCAATTCCACGCGCCAGACCACTGGTGACAACCAGGCCGGCGCTGGCCAGCTCTGCAGCCAGGGCGCCAGCATCATCGCGACCGGCCACGGATGGGCGCCGGCTCCCCACAACAGCCACTTGCGGAAGGTCCGTGAGCGCCCCATCGCCATGGAGAAAAAGCAGGGGCGGTGGATCGGCAATTTCACGCAGCAAGCGTGGATAAGCTTCCTGATCCCGGATCAGCAATTGCTGACCCGGCGTTTCTGCCCAGGCCAGATCCGCGGCAATGCCCTCGTCCATTTCACGCTGCAGTTCCGGATCCTGACCCGCCCGCCACTGCGTCAGCCGCTGCGCTTTCTGCGGCGCCACCCCAATTGCGCGCCAACTCGCTGCATCTGCCGCCAAAGCCTCGGCAGGAGAGGAAAACGCCTGCAATAGCAGGTCCGCACTTTGCGCCGACTGCTGCACCAGCCGCCATAGGCGCAGCCAGTCCACTGGCAGCGATGAAGGAGAAGTATTCATGGGCATCCTTGCCTTAAGAGCGGTGAGAGGCCCAAAACAAAACGGGCCGTCTGCAGTATGGCAGACAGCCCGTTTGTTGATGCGGCGATAGACTCAGTCGCCGCTGATGGGCGGCCGGACTTCATCGCCATTCTTGATGGCGGTACTGGAACGCAGGATCAAGGCATAGCTCACCCGTGCGAATGTGCGGAAAACCATGGCCAGACCGGCGCGCTCCGAGGGCAGGCGGATTTTTTCATGGGTGGACTGGTCAGTAATGACCTCGCCCTTGCGATAGAGGGCAAAGGTATGGCCCGGCTTGACACCGTCGGCCTCACCTCGACTGATCACGATCACGCTGAACTGTGCCGCAGAGGCAATACTGCCAAACACGCGCACGATATGACCCGGCTTCACGCCCTCCGGATTCGAGGGATAAAAGACGGAAGAAATCCGTTCAGCCTCATTGGCCAGAAGCTTGTCGCCGGTGCGGATTTCCTGGGAGCTACGCTTGACCTCCAGGGTGCCGACCTCGGGCTCAAGAGAAATCAGGTCGCCAAAAGCGATATCCTCAGCCTCATAGCCCAGGACTTCATTGGTGACCGGATCCATATAGCGCTGACCTGCACGGTAGACGCCATAGGAAGCATCCGGCACCAGCAGCTTGTTCTTGTTACGCGCGTAGAGCCTGTCGCCTGCGCCCGTGACCACATGCTTGTCAGCGCCGGAAATCACATACGGCGCACGCTCCAGCTCCTCATTGCTGACCACGCGAGAGCCATTGATGAAGCGCTGGATCTCCTTGAGCGGTATGGCAGGAATGGCCAGGCTGAGTGGGAGCTCGCGCGCCTTGGGCTTGAGCTTTATGGTGCCATCCGGCATTTGCACCGCCGTTGGCAAACCGCCACCGCTGGCCAGGCGGCCCGCAACCTCTGTGCATCCTCCGCCTTGATCGACAGCCAGCACGGCACGCCCCTCAATAGAGCAGAGCAGCAATACATCGCCGGGGTAAATCAGATGCGGGTTGTAGACCTGCTTGTTGGACTCCCAGATCTGGGGCCAGCGCCAGGGGTCATTCAGATAGCGGCCGGCAATGCCCCACAGGGTGTCGCCGGCCAGTACGGTATAGCGTTCGGGGGCGGAATCCTTGACCTTCACGGGCTCTTCGGCCTGAACCACACCCGCCAGCAGGCAGGCACTCACGATTCCCAGGAGACGTTTTTTCATTATGGTTTCCCTTATGGCACTGCCATGGCTGTGCTGCCGGCACGGCCTTCGCGGTCGCTTTTTCGGCATGCGGCCTTATAATGGGCCGAAGCGGCGTCATCCGCTGTGACGCAATCTGCAGACTTTTACAGTAACTTCATCACCTTAGCAAGCATACTTGGGAGACTACTCCAAGTAGCGCGGCCATCCCGAACGGTCAAAAATGATTCTGCCCATCCTGGAATTTCCCGATCCCCGTCTGCGCACCAAGGCCAAGCCCGTGGCCGTGGTCGATGCCAGCATCCGCCGTCTGGCCGACGACATGCTGGAGACCATGTATGAGGCCCCCGGCATAGGTCTCGCGGCCACCCAGGTGGACCAGCACATCCAGCTCATCGTCATGGACCTCTCGGAAGAGAAGACCGCCCCCATGGTCTTCATCAATCCGGTGGTAACACCGCTGGTGGAAGAGAAAGCACCCTACGATGAAGGCTGCCTCTCGGTCCCCGGCTTCTACGAGACCGTGGAGCGTCCTGCCAGGGTCCGTATCAATGCTCTTGACCGTGACGGCAAGCCCTTTGAAATCGAGACTGACGGCCTGCTGGCCGTGTGCATCCAGCACGAGATGGACCACCTCAACGGCAAGCTCTTTGTGGACTACCTGTCCTCGCTCAAACGCGAGCGCATCAAGAAGAAGCTGGAAAAGCTGCACAAGCAGCAGGCCTGATACCCCTCATGGACACGCCCTTGCGCATCATTTTTGCCGGCACGCCGGAATTCGCTGCTGAAAGCCTGAAAGCCCTGCTGCAGCAAGGCGAGCATGAGGTGATTGCCGTCTACACGCAGCCTGATCGTCCCGCCGGCCGTGGCCGCGAGCTCAAAGCCAGCCCGGTGAAAGAGCTCGCCCTGAATCGCAAGATTCCTGTCTACCAACCCGCCAGCCTGCGCACACCCGAGGCGCAGGCCGATCTGGCCGAACTCAAGCCCGACCTCATGATCGTGGCCGCCTACGGCCTGCTGCTGCCCAAAGCCGTGCTGGAAACTCCCCGTCTGGGCTGCATCAATGTGCATGCTTCCCTGCTCCCGCGCTGGCGCGGCGCCGCACCCATACAGCGCGCCATCCTGGCGGGTGACCGCGAGACCGGCATCACCATCATGCAGATGGACGAAGGCCTGGATACCGGCGCCATGCGCTATATGGAGCGCTGCCCGATTTCTACCCGCGATACGGGTGAAAGCCTGCACGACCGCCTTGCCCTGCTGGGTGGCGAGGCGCTGGTGGCTGCCCTGGATCTGCTGGTGAAAGGCGAGCTGCCCCGCGAAAGCCAGAACGATGCCGATGCCACGTATGCCCGCAAACTCAGCAAGGACGAGGCCCGGCTGGACTGGAGCCTGCCCGCGGAAGAACTCTGTCGCGCCGTGCGTGCCTACAATCCCGTACCTGTGGCCTTCAGCACGCTGGCAGGACAAGTCGTCCGCATTTGGCAGGCCGGTGTGGCCGACGAACAAACCACCGCGCCCGCCGGCATGATTATCGGTGCCGACCGCAATGGCCTGCGGGTGGCCGCTGGTGGCGGCAGCGTGCTGCAGATAGAAACCCTGCAACTGCCAGGCGGCAAGGCACTCTCCGTTCTGCAACTCCTTAATGCCCGGCGCGACCAGCTGGCTCCCGGCCAGGTATTGGGCGCATGAAGCAGCCCCATGATCGGCGTCCACAAAACCTGAATATCCGCGCCCTCGCTGCACGGGCGCTGGCGCCCGTGCTGGCTGGCCGCGAATCATTAAGCGACACCTTGCCCGCCGTGCTGAGCCAGGCCTCTGCACAAGATCGCGGCCTCCTGCAGGCCATGGCCTTCACCACCTGCCGTCACGCCGTGCATTACCGCGAGCTGCTCAAGCCGATGTTGCAGCGCGCACCCGCCGCGCCCGTGGAGGCGCTGCTTTTACTGGGCCTCGCGCAGCTGCGTGATCTGCGCATTCCCGATCATGCCGCTTTAAGTGAAACCGTGGATGCCGCGCGCCAGCTCGGGCAGGAGCGCAGCACCGGCCTTATCAATGCCGTATTGCGGCGTTACCTGCGCGAAAAAGACAGCCTTGAAATACAAGCAGCGGCTTTTTCCCATGCCCATCCTGAGTGGCTGAAAAGCACACTGGAAAAGGACTGGGGCAGGGAGCGTGCTGCCGCACTCATGCAAGCCGGCAATACCGAAGGCCCGCTGACCCTGCGCGTGAATCTGCGCCAGAGCACACGCGAAAACTATCTGCAGCGTTTGCAGACAGCTGAAATTCCCGCCAACGCCTGTGCTTTCAGTAGCGCGGGAGTCCGCGTGGAAAATATCGGCGACGTGCGCCTGCTGCCCGGCTTTGCTGATGGCGATGTTTCCGTACAGGACGAAGCGGCACAGCTGTCTGCCTTGCTGCTCAACAGCCAGCCCGGCATGCGCGTACTGGATGCCTGCGCCGCCCCCGGCGGCAAAACCGCGCACCTGCTGGAACATACAGAAAATCTCGCGCTCACCGCACTGGATATTTCACCGGATCGTTGCCTGCGTATCGAAGAAAACCTGCAGCGTCTGCGCTTGAATGCAGAAGTGCTGGCCGCCGATGCTGCCGCCACGAAAAACTGGTGGGATGGAAAACCCTTTGACCGCATCCTTCTGGATGCGCCCTGTACCGCTACCGGCGTGATACGTCGCCATCCCGATATCAAGCTGCTGCGCCGGCCTTCCGATGTACAACAGACGGTGAAGCTGCAAGCACAATTGCTGGCCGCTTTGTGGCCTCTGCTCGAATCCGGCGGCGTCATGCTCTACGCCACCTGCTCACTGCTCAAAGACGAAAACGAAAAGCAGATAGCGGCGTTTCTCGCCAAACAGGCCGATGCCTCTGAAATGCCGATAGCTGCGGCATGGGGTGAAGCCCGCACTCACGGCCGTCAGCTTTTCACCGGCGACACCGACGGCTTTTTCTACGCACTAATCCGCAAGAACTGATTTCATTCCTCTCATCGTGGCAATACTGCCCTGCTTCTGCAGGAGGAGCTCCAGCCGCGACGAATGAAGAGAAGAAGCAAGAAAGTGAGCCGGGTCTTTGCACGCAAAGCACTTCCACCCTCATCTCGCCGCATCACGCTCTCACTACACAACATCGCGGCCAGGATGCGTATCAAGACGTCTTCGCTAATCATGGTATTTTCCTGAAACAGGAAGCGTATGCAGGGAAAGCTGCTTGATCTGCACCCTCTCGGCACGCCTCCGGAAACTTTCACCCACGCTTTCTTCCATCCGCTGCAGCAGCACCTCAAGCAATGCCTGCTTGTCCGGGAAATGCTGATGGAACGAGCCGATGCTGAGCCCGGCGCGCTCAGCAATAGGGTTGGTGGAGGAGGTATTGCCCAGGCCGCGTCCTGAGGTCAAACTAAAGATTCGCTGCACTGACCATGGCAGCAGGCGGCACGGTCAAGCCGCTCGCCCGCCAGCGCACTAAGCTGCAGCCCTACAACAACAAAAACCGGAGCTACCGATGCCACGGCTTGCTACCCTTGCCGCTACTGCGCTCTCATTGCTTGCACTCACGGCATCCCATACCGATGCTGCTGCACTCAAGGCACCGGTAATATCGCCGACAGACAACAAATCCGCGCCTGTGCCCCTGCCCAAACCGGTCAATATCCGTTTCTGCATTTTTGATCCCGTCGGCGTTAACGGCCAGATTGCCAATCTTGCCCGCGATCTCGCGCTGCAAGCGCGAAAATGGAATCTGATTACCGACATCAAGGTTTATCTTGACGAGCGTGTCGCCGCTGAGGACTTCAAGGCAGGGCAGTGTGATGGCGTGGCACTGACCACACTGCGCGCACGCCAATTCAACAAGGTGGTGGGCAGCATCGATGCCCCAGGCAACTTGCGTAATTACGCAGAAATGAAAACCCTGATACGCGCGCTGGCTAATCCCGCCTTCCAGCCCATGTCCATTACCGGGCGCTACCAGATTGCCGGCGTGGTCCCGATAGGCTCCCTCTTTGTGATGGTGAACGACCGCAAGATCAATTCGATTGAAAAAGCGGCAGGCAAGCGCGTGGTCGTGCTGGACTGGGATCCCTCGCAGGCCAAGATGATTTCCGCGATAGGCGCGCAACCGGTTCCCTCCGATCTCACCAGCTATGGTGGCAAGTTCAATAATGGCCAGGCCGACATCATTGCCGCACCCGCCATGGCCTATGCGCCGCTGGAGCTGTACAGGGGCATAGGCAAGAACGGTGGCGTCTTCCGTTTCCCGCTCCTGCAGGCCACTGGCACCATCATCATCCGCCGCGATTTCCTGCTACCAAAAATTCCCGATCTTGATGCTCGCATGGCACAAGTCCGTGATTATGGCCTGCAGTTCATAGACAGCTTTGTGGAAACACTGACCTCCGCCGAAAAGGACATTCCGCAGCATCTGTGGATGGATCTGTCCGCAGAAGACAAGATCAAATACGGGCGCATGCTGCGCGAGGCCCGCATCAAGATGACACGTGACGGCATTTACGACCCTTCGATGATGAACCTCATGAAGAAGGTGCGCTGCCGCCATGAGCCATCCAATGAAGAATGCAGCACTTTTGATGAGTAAGTGCTGACATGAAGCGCCATTTCATAATCGGAGGTTTTGCTGTCACGCTCCTTGCCGCAGTTATCGCCGGCGGCTCCATGCTGATTGCGCAAAAAGCTGAATCGGCAAAGACAAGCTGGCAAACAGAGATGCAAAAGCGCGGCTTCAAGGCTGAAATCCCCGGCGCCTTACACTGGCAGCTCTGGCCTCTTGGCTTGAAAGGTGGATCTCTGCGTCTTTCAAGCCAACATGGCGAGACGCTTCTAGTGACTCCTCATGTCTTTCTGGGCTTTAACATAAGCGATCTTTTCAGCGCTCAGGCAGGTGTTCTGCATTTGCAGGATGCCATCTTTTTTTACCGTCACCGTAGCGATGTTAGTAGCAACTGGGCCAGTTTTTTCAAGAGCGCCGGCACGCCGCCTTTGCGCGGATTGATACTGCTGGATGCCCGCATAGAAATTCATTCACCTTTATCGCCATCGGCCCTGAGCGTCAGCATTCCAACCCTGGAATGGCAAAGCACCGAGCATTCCCTGCACACCGATTTCCTGCTCAGCGCTGTTGATGCAAGCCAAAACAACCTTCTGATAGAAGGGACGCTACAAACCCAAGTAGTGCCACAAAGCGAAGCGTCATGGCAATTGAAGGCCACAATGCTGGAGACAAGCCTTTCCAGTACCCGTCTCCCTGGCACGCTGTTTTTTAAAAGCCGTGGCGACCTCGAACTGCAGGCAGGAGGCTTGCGCAGCGATGCCTTGAACATACAGGCCGCCTTCAAAGCGCCCGGCCAGACACAGGACATGACTGCGGACATAGAGGCAGCATTGCACATGGATTGGCAGGCTGGCCTCGTGACGTTGCCGTCACTCCGCATCAAAGCCGGCAATCAGGAGTGGCGGCTGCAGGGCGATATGGTGGCAAACACTGCCAACAGGACTTTGCAAGCTTCACAACTTGCCGTCATCCGAAAAGCCGGGAGTACGATCGCAGAACAGCGACTCGACATAAGCGGCTTTTCCGCTTCAGCAAAAGCCGCGGACGGACAGCATCAATTTCAGTTGGGCGGAAGAATAGCCGAGGGCAGATTTGACATTCCCGTCACACTCAGACTGAGCGCAGACAGTGCCGCCATTTCTGCCGCTCTCAGGGCCAGCAATATCGATCTGATAAATTTCCGCAACTGGATAAACGATAACGATGCCCGTGGTGTACTGACGCTTTCTGCACAAGCAACAACACAAGGTCACGCCCTGCATGAATTGCAAGAGAAGGCAGAAGGACAGTTCAAGCTGTCCCTGCAAGACGCAAAGCTGGGCAGGATCAGCGTGATGCCGCCCTTGCTTGAGCGCCTGCAAGGCTATGCCACATTTCTGCCTGCTCTTGCCGAAAGCGCAAGGCCGGAAAAAGGCACCGCCATCCGCTCACTGCAACTGCAGGGCAGGCTGGAAAACGGTGTCGTCATTACCGATAAATTCCAGGCTGATATTCATCTGGCTCGCCTCGACGCCACGGGCAGCTATGACAGCCGTCAGGGGCTCATGAATTACCATGGCAAATTGCTACTCGACAAACGCCTTTTCCTTGCCAAGGCCCATCTTGAGCTTCCTATTGTCTGCCAGGGCAATCTTCACGAGGAGCAGGTGGATTTTGTGAGTGGCCTGGAAACCGACTGCAAAGTGGATGAGCGCGCCAAACAAGAACTGTTGGCGCGCGCCCTTATCAACCGCTTCCGAAACTGAACAACATAAAAATAAAAGCAACCCGGGGATCATCATGTCATCACGTTTACTACTTCCGCTCCTGGCCACATTCGCGCTGGCCATGCCCGGGGCTCATGCAAACGAAAAAGCCGATCCTGCGCTGGCAGCCGCCGCTGCCATCAACAAAAACCGTGTCGGTCTGCCTCCGCCACTGCCCAAGCCTGTCAATGTGCGCTTCTGCATTTTCGATCCCATGGGACCTAACGGAAAAATTACGCAAACAGCGAAAGACCTTGCCGTCGCAGCGCGCGACTGGAATTTCATGGTCGACATCAAGAGCTATACCGACGAGCGCGTCGCGACCGAAGACTTCAAGGCAGGGCAGTGCGAAGGCGCGGCAATTTCCTCATTACGTGCGCGCCAGTTCAGCACCACCGTAGGGAGCGTCGATGCCCCGGGCAATCTGCGTAATTATGCGGAAATGAAAACTCTGCTTACCATGCTGGCCAATCCTGTTGTGGCCTCGCTGGCCATTAATGGCAAATACCAGATTGCCGCGCTCATTCCGATAGGATCCATTTTCGTGATGGTGAATGACCGCAATATCAACTCCATCGAAAAAGCGGCGGGGAAACGCGTCGTCGTTCTGGATTGGGACCCGACACAAGCAAAAATGATTTCCGGCATCGGCGCACAACCGGTGCCGGCGGACTTCTCCACCTATGCCGGCAAATTCAATAACGGCCAGGCCGACATCATTGCCGCCCCGGCCATGGGCTACAAGCCGATGGAGCTCTATAAAGGGATTGGCAAGAACGGCGGCGTCATCCGCTTCCCGCTGCTGCAGGCTACCGCCAGCATCGTCATACGCCGCGATCTCATTCTGCCCAAGATTCCGGACATGGATGCTCGCCTCACCCAAGTGCGCCAGTTCGGCCTGCAATACATTGATGCCGTTTTTACCTTGCTGAAGGATGCAGAGAACGATATTCCCAAAAAAGCCTGGATAGAACTCTCCAAGGCGGATCAGGATCGCTACTACACGATGTTGCGTGAAGCGCGCCTGCGCATGACCAGGGATGGCATCTACGATCCTGTCATGATGAGCCTGCTCAAGCGCGTACGATGCAAGCACGTACCTGCGGATGCAGAATGCGGCACATTCGACGAGTAAAAGCAGCATGAAAAAAGCGGGCCATGCCCGCTTTTTTGACCACGATTACTGTGCTGCAGGAGGCGGATACTGCTCGAAGATGCGATGCACATGCGCATCCATGAATTTGCGTGATACAGGCAGCTTGACCACTTCATGGGCCTGCGCCCGCCAGATGACTTCTCCGGTTTTTGCATTCTTGATGTCTATGCGCAAAGTGGCCTGATTGTAGGTTGGCGCCTGCTCCGGAGCCTCTGCGCCGCCTTCTTTCGGCAACACACGCCACTGACCGTCAAAGTAGGGCTCGCCCTGCATATTGCCCGGCTGCTCGCCAGCCTCCACGCCCGCTATCACCGAAACAAGCACATCTGGCTGATCGCTCTTGCTGAGGCCTTCTTCCTGAAGCTTCTGCTCCACCGCCGCACGCAGATTGTCGATATTGGCCTTCTTTACCTTGGCGCCGCTGGCGCGGATGATTTTTACATCATCAATGGCATAGGTAGCGATGCTCTTGAAGTCGGCCTTGCGGTCGGCCAGCACCTTGAATTCCATGGTCTGTGCAACTGCAGTGGCGGCCACCACGGTGATCGCCACGATAAGTTTCCTGAACATCATTTTTTCCCTCGCCTTTTATAGCTGTTGTTTTATTGACTGCCTGTGAACCACATTAATCCGGAATCAGCCTGCTGGGCGCCGGCTGTGCCGGCGCCTTGAACCAGTCTTCTTTGGGCACCAGCACATTATTATGTGGCTGCGCCTCGAAATTCGGCGACATGATCTGCACGCCGTAGGTATTGAATTCGTCCTGAATCTCGCCATGCAGGCTGGTCAAGGTCACGGCACGTGCAAAGGCATCTTCAAGCACGGCAATCAGTTCGTATTCCACATAGAAATCACTGAGTGCCCGTTGCAGTACATAAGGCGCCGGCTGCTGGCGCAGGCCCGGCGTACGCGCCGCAGCATTCAGCATCATGGCCTGCACCTGACGCCAAGGCGTGTCATAGCCGATGGTGAGCTTGGTCCCGACACGCACGCCCTCGGCCGCATGCAGACGCGAGAGATTGCGAATGGAGTTTCCGATAAGCACGGCATTGGGAATGGTCACTTCTTCCTTGTAGAGATTGACGATCTTGGTGGACAAGGCCCCCACTTCTTCCACTACACCAACGATATCGCCTATCTGTACCAGATCACCACGCCGCAAGGCACGTGAATACACCAGAGTCATGCCGCTCATGAGCTGGCTGACTACACCGGCAGAGCCCAGCGTGAACATGAAGCCGAAGAGAACGGACAAGCCCTTGAACACATCACTTTGCGAGCCCGGAATATAGGGATAACAGAAGGTGATGCCCAATGCCCAGATGGCAACAATCACAATCCGCCGTGTCGCACCCAAAGTCTCCTTGTGCAGGCCGGGCAAATGCACGCGGCCATCGCGCACAGCATCAAAGATTGCATGTACGGACTGAGCCAGTGCGCGGGTGATCAGAATGATGACCGCCAGCGTCACGATATTCGGAAGCGCAGAGACAAATGCCCTGCCTATGCGCACCAGCAGATCAAGCAGAAACTGTCCGAGCTGGTCACCGAAGGGCTGGGTGATGGGGAATTGCGCCAGTGCAAAGGTGAGCCATAGATAAGCAATCGCAAAGAAAAGCAGGCCGATGAGAACCTGAACCACACTCTCAAAAAACTTGACGAGATAGCTGAACCAGGTCACATCGCCGGTCAGTCGTTTGGCAATGAAGGCTTGCAGGCGCACGGTCAGATAACCGCGCAGACGCCATACCAGCCACGTTCCCGCAAATGCCAGCAAAGTCGCAGTCGCAATCAAGAGCAGACCACGGCCCAGCAATACCGGATTCTGTTGCGCATGGTAGGCCTTGAAGGCTGCGTCCATGTTTTTCTGGGCGGCAGCAGCCAGCGCATTCATATCCTTGTATTCCTCCGGATTCACATCCTCGGGCAGTATCGTAAAGAGCAGCAGATCGCCGGCAAAAACGCCCAAGCCGTGAAGCTGCCCCAACGTCAGTGGAATGATGGCTGCCTTGTCGGCAAGGTTGCGTTTTTCCGCTTCTGCAATGCGCTGCCGGGCACGATCGGCGCGCTGCTGTGGCGAAGCGCCGGCCAGCTCGCCACGAAACACGACGATAGTGCGGCTCATATAAGTGAGCCTGGCTTCAGGCGGCGTACCATCTATTGCGTCTGCCTGAATGACAGACGATAGCGACAATGACAGAAGCAGGAAAATGCTGAACAGAAGACGGGAAAGCATGCGCATGGTCATTTCCTTCTGACAAGAGCTGCAAATGATCAGATCTGCTACAGCGTTGCGACACCTGCCCGCTGCAAGGGCAAGGTGTCGACTTTCTGGCCCGGTGAATCAGCGTCCGACCAGGGAGCGCGCAATCACTTCCTTCATGATCTCGCTGGCACCGCCGTAAATGCGCTGGATGCGCGCATCCACAAAGGCACGGGCCACCGGATACTCGACCATATAACCGTAGCCGCCATGCATCTGCAGGCAGGCATCGGTAACACGGCCCTGCAGCTCGGTACTGGAGAGCTTGACCATCGCGGCCGTCGGCACATCCAGCTTGCCTTCCATATAGCGCGCCACGGACTGGTTAAGGAAGGCCTTGTTGCACTCGATTTCCGTCTTGCACTGGGCCAGCGTGAAGCGCGTGTTCTGCAACTGCGACAGCGGCGCACCGAAAGCCTTGCGCTCGGTGACATAGGCAATCGTGGCATCGAGCACGCCCTCGGAGGCATACACCGCCTGCACGGCGATGTTCAGGCGCTCGCGCGGCAGCTCCTGCATCATGTAGGAAAAGCCTTTACCTTCTTCGCCCAGCAGGGCATCCAGCGGCAGCTTCACATTGTCGAAAAAGAGCTCGGAGGTGTCCTGCGAGTGCAGACCGATCTTTTCCAGGTTCTTGCCCTTGGCAAAGCCGGGCAGGGAGGTGTCGACGAGGAAGAGTGAAACGCCCTTGGCGCCAGCATTGGGGTCCGTCTTCGCAGCAACAATGATGAGGCCGGCATGCTGGCCGTTGGAAATGAAGGTCTTGGAGCCATTCAGCACATAGTGATCGCCCTGCTTTACGGCATGGCTGCGTATACCGGCCAGATCAGAGCCGGCACCCGGCTCAGTCATGCCGATGCCGCCCACACACTCGCCAGAAATCAGCTTGGGCAACCAGTAGGCACGCTGCGCCTCATTACCGATATGGGCCACATAGGGCGTCACGATGTCGGAGTGGACCGAAAGTCCGGTGCACAAGGAGCAGAAACCGGCTCGGGCCGTTTCTTCCAGAATCAGCGCGGAGTACTGATACGGCACGCCGGCGCCGCCGTATTCCTCGCTCTGGTCCACGGCCAGCAAACCGTTCTCGCCCAGCTTGTTCCATATCTCGCGCGGCATCCACGATTCCTTTTCCCACTTTTCGTAGTGGGGGGCGATTTCCTTTTCCAGGAAGCGCTTGACGTTGTCACGAAAAAGCTCGAATTCGGCGGGATCAATCACGGGAACGGCGGCAGACATGGCTAAGACTCTGAAGAGTGAAAAACCCGGCGATTGTAGCGGCTATCACCCCTGAAACAGTAGCGGCGAACGGGCCATGGCATCGGCATGACATGACCACCGGCCGGCACCCTGAGCGCCATAGGGCCAAAGCCGGCTGGATGCCAGGTCCGGAAACCGGTAAAACGTGGACCTCGCTATCAGGGCCGTCCGACCATGTCCTTGCTGCTTATCCTTCTTGCCGTCTGCATCGGCATCATCGTCATCCAGGGCACCATCACCATGCTCGCCGCCTGGGGCATTACCGGCCGCCGCCCGGGCCTGGGCGCGGTCATCAAGGCGCTTTTCCTCTCCGGCATCGCCTACATCATTGCCGCCATACTCATGGCCTTCCAGGCCAAGCACCTGCAAGGCTTCGGCCTGCCCATGCCACTGGTGCTGCTCATTGTGGTGGCCCTGCCCTTGCTGATTTCCTGCTGGGTGTTTGCCGACTGTCTCGACATCAACCTGCTGCAGGCCTTCGCCATCAACCTGCTGGTGGGCGCCATCTACATCGCTGTCGCGATTTTCAGCGCCCCTTATGTGCCGCCCATGCAGAACGGTTTGCCCAAGACCCAACTCACCCAAATGCCGGTGCAAGCCACAACGGGAATGCCCCATGTCTGAATTCGTACGCATCACGGAAGTCGGCCTGCGCGACGGCCTGCAGAACCAGCCACATCACGCCAGCACGCAAGACAAACTTCGACTCGCTGATGCACTGATTGCGGCCGGCGTGAAGCAACTGGAAACGGTGAGCTTTGTCCATCCGAAAGCCGTCCCGCAAATGGCCGATGCCGCCGAAGTCACTGCCGGCCTGCCGCGCCGCGCCGACCTTGATTACATGGCACTGGTGCCGAATCTGAAAGGCTATGAACGCGCCTTCGCCGCTGGCTATCGACACATTGCCGTCGTGCTCTCCACTACCGACAGCTTCAATCTGCGCAATCTGAAAATGACGCTGGCCGACACCGAAGCCGCCTGCCGCGCAGTGCTTGCCCGGGCCAAAAGCGATGGCGTGGCAGCGCGTGCCTATATCTCCGGCGCTTTTTCCTGTCCTTATGACGGCAAACAGCCGGTGAGCATTGTGCATCGCCTCAGTGAAAGCATGATTGCGGCCGGCGCCAGTGACATCGCGATTTCCGACACGATTGGCGCCGGCAATCCGCAACAGGTGAAAGACATTCTGAAACCGCTGGTGGCCACGTATGGCGCACGTCTTTTCAGTCTGCACCTGCACGACACCCGCGGCACTGCGCTGGCCAACACCTGGGCCGGCATCGAATGCGGCGTGCGTCATTTTGACGCCAGCATCGGCGGTTTGGGCGGCTGCCCCTTTGCGCCCGGCGCTACCGGCAATCTAGCCACGGAAGATGTGGTGCACCTGCTGCATGAAGCCGGTTTTGATACCGGCATGGATCTCGACAAGCTTTATGCCGCTGTCAGCATGGCCGAAGCCATCACGCAACAGCCGCAAGGCGGTCGCTACACACTGTGGCGACGCTCGCAAGAGCGTCGTCGCTGCGACAGCGCATCCTCCTCAGGCTAAAGCCTTACTGGCCGATTTTCTAATCAACGCAGGCCACTTATTTTCATTGAAATTCAGGCTCACTTGTCTGGGCCAAGCTGAATACTGCACCGCTTGGCACCCGGACTGCGTTCGACTTTTTGCGCTGAAAACCGAAGAGCGCCAGCCCGGTATCATGCAGGGTCAATAGCTCGAAGCCGCTCAAGCTGCCAATCGCTTTCGGCATCTTATACACGCCTCCCCAGGCGCAAGATGATGTGTGACGCCAAGCGCTGCAGTCACTTCAATCGCTTGGCGCCTCATCAAAAAAACACCAATGCGACTAGCCTCCTTGTGCTGCAGTCAGACCGGCAAGGGCATGAGCCCGGAACAGCATCATTGCCGGCGTAGGCTGCCCACGGAGGCGAGCAAAGCTCTGCAGCACATTGTCATGCTCCTTCAACATCGTCTGCCCAAAAAGCAGGGCATGCAGGGCATAAAGCTCATCAGGACTACTGCCAACCGGATCAGTGCCCAAGTATGCCAAAGCCGCAGCCTTCATAGCGGAGGCATCTCGGCGTCCTACAGCCATCATGACATCAAGAAACATACCAGAGGCTAACTTGATGTCTTGCTGGCAGAGATGGGACTTTAATCGACCTACAAGCAACGACATTTCATCATTTGTCAGATACGGCGTAACCACAGCAGCCAACTCAGCAACGCTTGTGCGCCATGTTCGAAGTGCCACTTTGTCGCCACACTTCGGCTGTGCCATGGCAACCGCAAAATAAGCGCCCAGAGACCCCATTAAGACGGGGCTCCCAGCTGAGTTGTCCGCTCCCAAATAGCGCGCAATAGCCTGCGACTGCAGTGCAGCATACCTTGGGGAGTAGCTTATTGACGGCTTCATCTCGTTCGTCTTGAGGGCGCCATAGAAATTGCTGCCCGGAAGGGGCACGGGGGAACTCTTCAAGCCTTGCAACAGCGTTACTGACTCATCCTTGAAACGAGCACGAACAGCGCGCTGATCAACGAAAGGGAAGTAATCCGAATTTGCTGGTGCAGAACTTAATCTGAAAAATGGCTCTAACAGCGCACGGTCGCCCACTTCATGAAGCTCAACGTCCTGCAGCCCGGCAAAGGCAACTCGCGCCATGTCAACCCTGAATGCTGGCACACCAAACAGCTCGCCAGACAATTGAGGGAGCGCTCCTTTCTTTTTTGCTACAAGCACAAAATCAGCGTCTGTTGCCGCATACAAACGATAATCATCGAATTGCACCGATAGCGCTTTTACTATTGAACTAACATTGTCGAAATTGTTCTCATAGCCTTGAAACCACTGAATCAAAATGCCATCTTCATTGAGGTGCTTCGCAATTCGGCCATAAAATTCAACCCCGAAAAGGTTAGCGACGCCGCTAACCCAAGGATTTGATGGCTCAGAAATCACCACATCGTAATGCTTGCGATGCGCCGAAAAATAGCTTTTGGCATCATCAATATGTATGTGGCTACGCGGATCGCTATAAACACGATCTGAAAATCGCCCGAAATGGCGTGCGCCTTCAACCATTGCAGACTCAATTTCAACAACATCCAAGGACTCGATGTAGGGACTGCTTAGAACCAGGTTTGCGCTAATCCCCGATCCCATGCCGATGACCGCGGCTGTTTTTGCGTGCGGATGAACCAGCAATGGCAGCGCACCGGTGAGCACCATTGTGGGCTCATCCTCAGAGGGATAATCAAACTCTACGGCAACTGCGGCGTCCGGCTTGCCATTTGTTGCGATAACGGAAAGCCCGTTATATGCCTTATAGACATCAATTGTCGCCGTCTTACCATCTTTGTGAAAAAGACTATCCATCTGCTTCATGAGTGCGCCTGAGCGATATACGTTTGAAACCATCTTGGCGACATCAAAACTTTGCCCGAAGGAAACAAGCAAGACCAACAAAAAGCAGCCGCCAACGGCCGCTATCTGCACTCTCAATGTGGTGTTTGTGCGATTAAAGAGATATGCCCCCAGAACAATATCAAGTATCGCCCCAAAAATTATCGTGGCTTTCAAGCCAAGAAAAGGCATCAAGACTTGCACAGTAAGCCAGACGCCAATAATCGCGCCCAGTGTATTTGCCGCATATACCTTGCCTATCGCCGACTCGCCTTCTCCCTCACGAAACAGCACATAAGTCACCAGTGGTAAGGTCATGCCCGCCATAAATGTAACGGGAAGCATGACCAGCAGAGCAACGAGATTGCTGCCAAGATTAAAAAGCAGGTAGCCATCGTCTGTTCTACTTAACGACGACATTATTTTCGCCATTAAATCAAACATGGAGTTATAGCTAACCACCGTCCCCAAGGCTAACAGCCCCATGAGCAGCTGTACTACACCCAGCACCCGCAAGGGATTGCTGAAGCCATCAATCCGCCTGCGTATCCACAAGCCTCCCAATGCCAAACCAAGAATGAATGCACTAAGCATCAGCTCGAAAGCATGTGTTGATGCGCCCAGCACCAAAGACAACATCCGTATCCAGCCAATCTCATAAACGAACGAGGAAAGTCCCGTAATCAATGAAACAAGCAGCAGCGGCCTCAACAAGTCAGTGTGGCGATTGCCCGCCACAGACATTACGGGGGCTGAGCCCTCTAGCTGCTTGACCACCCCATACACTAAAAACGCGAGCAGGAAGTTAACCAGGGCGGCCGTCAGCATGGTCCCCGGCAATCCAACTTTACCGACAAGCCAAAAACCGGCAGCCAGCACACCAACAACAGCGCCAAGACTGTTGCTAAAGTACAGAAGTGAGATAGAGCTGCCAGGACGCTGCGGAAAACAACGCAAAATGCCAGAACTCATGAGTGGGAATGTGGCGCCCAGCAGCAGGGTCTGAGGCAGAATAAGCAGCGCCGCTATTGACCAGCGCGCGAGATCAATTGCCAAGGGTGACTGCATGCCAGGCAGCAGGTTGTCCAGCATGAAACCCGTAACCCGCAGGAATACTCCATGGAAGAGCAAGCCGAAAACACCAATCAGCAGCTCTATTACGACATATCCCATCAAAGGAGATGAAAGCCTGCCCATGAAGCGGCTGGCCAGCCATGCCCCGGCAGCCATGCCGCCCATGAATATGGCCAGCACCAGATTCTGGGCATACGCAGCATGCCCGAGAAAAAGTTTAAGATATTGACTCCAGACGGATTCGTAAATCAGACCTGAAAAACCGGAAAGTGCAAACAATCCGAAAAGGATGTATTGCCACGCTTTGTTATTGGAGGGCACTGTTTCGTCCTTGCTGCAAGTTGCGTGAATATGGGCACTTTATACAAGCATTGCGACCCGCCTCAAAGCCAATAGCCCAGGCAACGGACAGTGCCTCCTAAAAGCAGGACAACTGGCTTGGGTCATGAGGTCACACACCACCAATACGTGGCGACCTTGTGCAAACTCGGCTATACCAAGGCAGTCCGCCCCGGCGCTGCCGGGGCCTTACAGACACCGTCGCGCACGGCCTCAGCGCCGGCCCGGAACAATGGAGTCAGCCATGCTTGCCAACACCATCGTCCTCAAGAATATCGACCCCAAGAGCCTGCACCGTCAGATCCTCCAGCTCGAGTCACTGCATCGAGAGTTGGCTGGCGATGACAGCAGCGAGGCCAATACCATCGGGCAGACTGTGAAGCTTCTGCACACCATCGAAGAAGAACTGCGGCGCCAGGCAAGGGCCATGCACCAGCACTAAGCGCCAGGCAAAAAGAAAAAGGGCCGCAAGGCCCTTTTTCTTTGTTCCGGACTCAATGGGCGCCTGTGCAAGGCAGCCAACCATCCCGCCTGCACAACCGTCCCACCAGCGTCACTTCACCGATACAGTCTTGAACTCCAGCAGCGGCTTGGCCAGCGTGATCAGCCAGAGCTGGGTGCGGCGCTGCGAGGGCGCGCCGCTGACCACCTTGTAGGTGTAGGCAAGGTCGCTGCCGTCTTTCACCGCGCCCGTGGTGGTGTCCACATAGAGCTTGGTCGGGTCGGCTTCATTGCCCTCGGCATCCACGGCCTCGGCACCCAGGCCGAAATCGTTGTCATTGATCAGGGCCAGCATCTTGTTGTCCACCAGCGCCAGGCCTTCGGCTTTTTCCAGCAGCCAGCCGTAGTCGCGCAGATCGGCAATCAGGGTCTTGCTGGCCAGGCTCACGCCGGCCTCGCTCAGGCTGCTGGTGCTGGTCAGGGT
>JACCDZ011566523.1_pt1 | contig 56103 bp, 35 predicted proteins | sample 7449551 | NCBI WGS metagenome assembly JACCDZ01 (sample SAMN15323452, study PRJNA562643) | freshwater metagenome | isolation source: river surface water | place: USA:Blue River Watershed | collected 2017-08-18 | reverse complement strand
TATTAGAAGAAAAGATTATTAAATTACATAATGCTGGTATTATGCATAATGATTTACATTCGGATAATGTAATGGTAATTTTAGATAATAATGACCAATTAAAAGATATTAAAATGATTGATTTTGGTTTTGCACAATATATTAAAGATTATGTTTATTTACGTAATCATCAACGATTAAATTATGATTTATTCCATTTTAGTCGCGAATATATTTATAATGAATTAGCTAATTTAATTTATAGCAAACTTAAATAAATAACTTTATTTTTTATCTTTTTTCTTTTTTTATTTACGTTAAATCTTTTTTTATTTACGTTAAATCTTTTTATATTTATATAAAAAAATTTACTATATTTTTATAAAACATATGAGTTTAAAAGAAATAAGTATATATAACTATATATAACTTTTAACTGCGCTCTTACTTATATTTTATTTACGATGTCTGAATTTGTTACTGAACAAACTAATATTGGTCATAATGACCAAACTGACGTAAACCCTGAAACATTGGGTATACTCCACATTAGTGGTGAATCGAATGAATGGAAAATTCTTGAAGAACTACCTGTTGATTCATTTGCTTCAATCATTACTGATTTGAAGCGTAATGATATCTCAAGTATGAATTTAGAAACAGAACCTTATAGGATACCATATGATGAAGATGATTGGAAGATTTTTATTGAATTTCTTGGAAAAAAGATGTCAAAATATGTTCCAATTAAATTTCCAGAAAATGTACAAACAAATGTACGTTTAAATGGTGCTGATAGAATAAGAATGGAAAATACACGCGAAAAGAAAATTAAAGCTTTTACAACTATTGATTCTGGTTTTACTGAACTTTACGGTTCAAATATTGGAATTAATAAATCTAGAGTATATAACAATCCAATGAGTAGTGTATTTTTCATTATTCGATGGGCTATTAATATGTATAAACATATTGATGAAAACTATAACCCTAAACTCAATAATTTAATTATTGATTGTATTTGCTCAATTTCGCGTATGCGTCAAGATATTTCTCATTTTCCACCATACATTTTGCATGGTGTTAATGAGTTATACACATCTTTGATGACACGATTTTACAAGCGTATTTCGTCAAATGATAGTGAACGCTTTAATAAAATTATGAAAGTATTACTATCTGATGAAAACGAAGAGTTGTTGCTTGAATCAACATGGGACCGTATTAAGTACAATGCTAAAGAACTTTATTCTGAACAGAAAGAAGTACTTAACCATTTACGTAATGCTCTTAATGATGACCAAAATACTCCTCTTTTTGCTACATATAAAGTTAGTCCTGGTTCAGGTAAAACATTTTTGTCAGCTGTATTAGCTGCATTAATTCAACAAGAACATTTTAAGAATAATAACGACGAAATTTTGAATCGTGCTATTCGCGAAAATTCTAATGTACCTGAATCACACGTTATGAAAGGAAATCAAAAGATGATTTTGTATTCCTGTTACAACGTCCAAGTACGTAATATGGTTGCTAAACTTTGTATTGATGCTGACATACCTTTTATGTTTGCATCTTCTTATACAACTCCAGAAGGAGTTTTTAAAACAACTTTAAGACCACATAAATCAATGTTTGAAAATTACAAAGAACATCGTAGATCTCAAAACTCTATGAAATATGGTAATTTAGATGAACAATGGTTATATTACTTGGAAAATACTAATCGCGCTCCCGCGATTATCATTGCTGATTTAAAATCTTGTTCCGTATTACTGGACTCTTGTCCAGAACGGTTTGTAGGATATTTTGATGAAGTTACTGCTGGTGCCGAAGAAGGTACTACTAGTGAATTCGCACAATTTATGTGCGACTTGCTTAAAAAAGCTCCTCGTCAAACTATATTACTTTCCGCTACGGTTCAAGATATTAGTCAACTTGATTGGTGTATTACACCTTTTGTTACACGTCACAGTGCTCCTATACCAACGTATAGTAAGCGCACTTATGATTTACCTTCATTAACTCAGCATCCTAATTTGGCTATTTATTTAGCTCAAAATTATGCAAAGTCAATGAAGATTATTGATCGTATGGACATTACTAACAAACGTACAAAGTGTAATGTACCAGTTATTACTAGCGTTGTTTCGTCAAGACTCAACATTAGTTGTACTGCTTACGTGAAAAATGATGAAGCAAATGAATATATTTCATATATGCCTCATATGAGACTAACATCTATTACTGAGTTACCTGCTTTTGTAGAACGACTCAAACATGATAATGCGCTAGTCCGTTTTTACTCACCTGAAGCAGTTTATCACTTAGTTACAAATGGTGCTGCTTTTGTTCCAACTGAATACAAATTCGATAATTATTTCGAAGATATTGGTTTAATTAGACATAGTAGCATTCGTAACTATATTATTGCACTTTTCGAAAATATGATTGAAACAAATAACATTGAGCTTTTTAACTCAATGCGTAACTATAAACGTACTTTATTATCTGAAAATGATAGTAGAGCAAATATAGTTGTTGACCAAACAAATATTTTGACAAGTAATGCTTATTTGTATGATCGTGGAAAGATGATTCAAGTGTATACTTCAACTGGTTTAGATACGTATGTAAATACTATTTCTGCTCCACTACTCGAAGGTTCACCATCTATTCACGAAGTACTTACTGATTACGCTGAACAAGTCCGTATTCGCGATGAAAAAGTTGCTGCTGTTAAAGCTAGCAGCGGTAAAGGAAAAGGTGACGAAAATTCATCTGGTTCCTTCAAACGTGATACCAAAGATAGTTTAGAACAACGTCGTCAACAAGTATATGAAGATTATACACCTAAGATTAAATATCCATACCGTTATTTAGTTAACTCAAGTAAACATTGTGAACATTTTGCTCCACACACACGTGTACGCGGAATGGTTGATAATTGTTTAAGTTATGATGATATTAAAAATTATGTTGCTGAAAATATTAGTGACACCTATATTAAACTTGCTATGAGTGGCATTGCAGTTCGTGATGTTGCTAATATGGGTTCTTTTGAACGTCTTATGTATGAACGAAATATTCGTTCTTCAAAAATGTTCATTTCCGACCCAAGTATAGTATATGGTACTAACATTAAAAGTGTTAACACTATTTCAATTAGTGCTGAATATGCTGCATCAGGAAACTCAACTCGTAACTCCATCTATCAATTGATGGGTCGTGCTGGTCGTTCTGGTCAATCAAGTAGTGCTCGTATTCTTTTCCATTCTATGGAAGGTATTGATAAACTATTTGGTGATGAAAATTATGAAGCACACATTATGCGTACTATTGCAAGTGAAACAACAAACTAGATTTTTATTGTAAAAATATATATTATTGTAAATATTAATTATTAAAAATAAATAAACAAATAAAAATTATTTTTGTATTATTGTAAATATTGTAAATATTAATTATTAAAAATAAATAAACAAATAAAAATTATTAAATATATAAAAAAAAATAAAAATCATTATTATAAATTTCTTATTCGCTAAAAATATTTAAAAAAATTCTATTTTTTAAATATAAATTATATAAATTATAAATGTGCTCTTATTTAATTCAACGTTTGCCTGTACATCATTATGAAACAATGCTTTATATAACATCTATATCATTAGATTCTAGTAAAAATTTTGTACCAATGTTTGTTTCACCAACAAATGCAATTAATGATGATTTTATAAAAGTTGAAAATGATAGCAAATTTTCATTAGGAATTAAGAAAAAATATACTTCTTTCGATTTTAAAATTGTTTTTGATGAATCGTCTAATAAATATCAATTATTTTATAATAATATGCACGTTTATATATTAAAAGACCAAAATATTACAACATATTCTCAAGATGATGAATTTCATTTTATTTCTACCGAAAATAATACTTTTTTTCAACATCCAATTACTTTAGAAAAACAAAGTAATGAAGAAGTAGAAGCTGTACAAGTAGAAGCTACACAAGAAGTAGAAGCTGTACAAGTAGAAGCTGTACAAGTAGAAGCTACACAAGAAGTAGAAGCTGTACAAGTAGAAGCTGTACAAGTAGAAGCTGTACAAGTAGAAGCTACACAAGTAGAAGCTACACAAGTAGAAGCTACACAAGTAGAAGCTACACAAGTAGAAGCTACACAAGTAGAAGCTACACAAGTAGAAAAAAAAAAGAAAGGAAGAAAAAGTAAAAATAATACTGATTCATCACCCATAAGTAATACTGATTCATCACCACTTATTCAAGAAACTATTGTTCAAAAAGAAGCTATTCAAGAAACTGTTGTTCAAGAAACTGTTATTCAAGAAGAAGCTGTTCAAGAAACTGTTATTCAAGAAGAAGCTGTTCAAGAAACAGTTGTTCAAGAAGAAGCTGTTCAAGAAACAGTTGTTCAAGAAGAAGCTGTTCAAGAAGAAGCTGTTCAAGAAGAAATTGTAGAAAAAGAAGTTATAAAAACTGTTGGTCAAGTTTTACGAAATTCAAATTTAGTTTTACATGAAAAAGAAGAAATTGTAGTAGAAGAAACTGTTCAAGAAGAAGCTATTCAAGAAGTTGTTCAAGAAGAAGTTGTTCAAGAAGAAATTATAGAAAAAGAAGTTATAAAAACTGTTGGTCAAGTTTTACGAAATGCAAATTTACTTTTTCGTGAAAAAGAAGAAATTGCAGTAGAAGAATTAGTAAATAACACACAAGACGAGAAAAAAATAGAAAATAAAATTATTCAAATGCCATTTATATATCAAAATAAAGCCTATAAAACAAATGTATATATGTTAAATGGAATAATGGAAAAGAATTTACAAAAAATTATTAATGAAAATGTACCAACTGAAAATTTTATATTTAAAGAAAATAATAGAAATACTTATGGTTTATTAATTGAAGATAAAAAAGCATATTTAGTAAATGTTCAACACGAAAAATATTTATTATTACGTGTAAATCAAAATACATTATTAATACAAAATTTAAATACAAAAAAGTTTCAAAATGTATTAATTAATCAAAATATTACATTAGGAAAACAAACTTATATTTTAACAAATATGATTAATGGAACACCATTATTATTAATTCCAATGAATAGTACTAAAGTATATGATAATAAGTATGGATTAAATAGAACAGTTTTTACACCACTTTTAGCTTAAAAATATAAATTTATCTTTATTTTTCGAGAAAAATAATTATAATATAAAATAAATTATATATTTTATAATAATAGAATATATAATATAAATGGGATTTCCACGTTGGGCGCCATTAACTTGGTATGTATTTCATAAATTAGCACATGACTTTGATTCTTTAGAAAGTGATGAATATAAAAAACATTATTTAGAATTTTTTAATAGTATGAAAACAATAATTCCGTGCAAAACTTGTAGAAATCATTTTATTGAAAATACAAATATAGAAGAAAATAAAATTGAAAATAATATAAATGGAGAAAAAATATTTGCTTGGACTGTAAGATTACACAACTTAGTAAATAATATGAATAAAAAGAAAACTTTTAGTGTTGAAGAAGCTAAAAAGTTATATAAAAATCCTATTATAAATCAACAATTATATGCTTTTATAAATGATTATATGGTATATAATTTAAATAAAGGTATTGAAAAAGATAATCAATTAATTAATATGTTAACTCATATTTGTTATATTTATCCAAATAAGACAAAACGCGAAAAATTAATAAAATTTGTTGAAAAAATACCACTTAAAAAAGATAAAATACGCAATTGGTTAAATATGTTTTATTTACTTACGCGTTAAGAAAATAATGATTTACGCTAATCATTTATTATTTTTTTTTAAATAATATATTTACGTTAATATTTCATAAAAATTTATTATTATATTTTTAAATAATTATAAATCATTATATTAAATATAAAATATTATATTTAATATAAAATATTATATTTAAAATGAATTCTTTTGAAACTTTAAATGAAGACGAAGTACATTTTTTTTCATATTTTGAATATGATATTGAATATCTAGAAAAGTTATTTAATAGACATATTGAATATGAAATTGGTACAATAATTCATAGTGTAATTGAATTTTTTAACGAAAAAGTTGTAAATATTGGAACATATAATGATAAGTATATATTTGGTATTATTTTTAAATTAAAAAAACATGAATTAAATAATTTAGTTGAAATTAATAATAAAGAATACCAATCAAATTATGCTTTAAAAAGAAATGAAAATCATATTTTATATAATCTATGTGATTTAAAAAAAATTACATCATATTATTTCAAAATTAATATGTTAAATAATAGTGAAATAAATATTTCATTTGATGAACTTTCTAAAAATATAAAAAGCAATTTTTATATAAAAATACATAATATTTTAAAAAAAATTTTAAAAATATTATATGATTGTAAAAAAATATATGATAAACGATTAAACAATAATATTATTGTTACAGAAGTTTTATTATATGAACAAATTTTATATAGTTATACAATTCAAATATATTATTATGATATGAATAATTGTATACATAAAAAAATTATTTGTTAGATTACCAATTAGGTATAATATAAACATTTTATTATAAAAATTACTTTTTACTTTTTACTTTTTACTTTTTACTTTTACTTTTAACTTTACTTTTACTTTTAACTTTACTTTTACTTTTAACTTTACTTTTACTTTTAACTTTGCTTTTACTTTTACTTTTAACTTTACTTTTTTTACTACCTCCTAAAGTTGCTAAAGTCATATAATCTATAATATGAAAAGGTGGATTAATTGGGTTAATATCAACATCATTATAAAAACTAGGTATTAGAGGAGTTATTGCATTTATTTTAACTTGTAAATCGGGTATTAAATTATTATAATAATTTGAATAAGTATTATTATGAACTGATGCTGTACTTTTAGACGACAAAATATATGAATAAACTGTATTTTTATACATATCGTTTGGTGGATTTGGGTTTGCTAATAATTTTAATATATCATCTGGTATAATATCTAAATAATGTATTAATTTTTCATTTAATTGAATATTATTTTGTTTAATAATATGATTGCTATTTAATATATTTCTAACAATAGCAGTATTACGAGCAAATAATTTATTGACTGTTCTGTTTGATGTATATTTTTTATAAAAATTATTTAAATTTAAGTCCTGATCTAAAATATAATCAATTGAATTTAAATAATAAATATCATTACCTGCATTAGTTTTTTTATAAATATTTACACCATTTGTTTTTATTAAATTATTTGGTTTTATATATTTCATTTCTGTATTTATAGGTGGAGGATTTGGAAGATCAGTATTTGGTCTTATATTATTATTATTATAAGTATTTAATAATCGGTTTTTTTTAACTTCATTTAATAAATTATTATTTGTATCAATTGAAAGATGATTACCATTAGGAGCTTCGTTAAATATTACTTCAAATATTTTCCCGCTGTAATATATATCATATACACTTTTAATAAATTTATATTTAAAAGTATCATCTAAATCTTGTTTTACCATATTTCCTCCATTTAGTCTATATGGAATATATCTTTCTTCATATTCTGCACTAAAATCACCAAAATGCGTTGGTGCAGCATTACTATTTATTGGATTCCCAAAATTATCACAATGTACATATGGACCATTATTAAATCGTCTGTAGTTTTCGCCATTACTATTCGTTATATTATTTAATTTAGATATGTCTAATATATAACCGTTATAAACATGTTGTTGAAGTGGTATTATCATAATATTATTATTTGGTAATGTACATTTTCTAACAAATGACTGGTTTGTTATTATTATAACATTTCCATTATGTATCACATAATTTATTGGGTTTGGACATGGAATATATCTTTGATCTCTAACCTGAAGTTGTAGATTATTAATATAAGTGCTAGTGCGGTCAAGTGGATTCAGTAGGTGAACTTGGACCATAGGATTTATTCGCATATTATCCAATTGTCTATAATACATTCCATCTCTTCCTAGATATACTGGTATTTGTTCTTGGACTATTTGAGTTATTTGCGTATTATCCAACATTGAATAATAATGTCCATCGTTTCCTCGATATGCTGGTATTATATTTAAACCATTAACATCATAATAATAATAATAACACTGTGCTGTATATAATTGGTATACATCAGAATCATAATTATTACCATTAATATCTAAATATTGAGTAATTGCTTGAGCATTCCTAATGGATATTTTTTTAAATGATATAGATTTAAATTGAAGTTGATTGTAACTTGTATCAATATATTTAATACTTAATATATTTGTATCAATATTTTTAGTTTTACAATAATTTATTATTTTATAAAGTTTAATTAATGAATATATTACACCATAATGACTTACAGAACTTACTAAATTATCGTCTCCTAAAACATAATTATTTGTAGAATTAATATAAGTATTTATATTTGTTAACATATCACCAAAAGATTTATATTTAATAACATCACTATATCTTGAAATAATACATCGTTTTAAATTATATAAAATTTTATCATATTTGTTTTGATTCTGCATATTTACATCACTTAAAATAGTATTTAATTTTGTTATTAAATCTGTAAAATTTTCATCACATATATGTTTACCATGAACTTGTAATAAATTATGTTTTTGAAAAGTATTACCATTATTATTAACAACATTTTTATATAAATTATGAGGAAAATCTTTATATGGATATGTATATTTACAATTTTTTCCATCTTTAAAAACTTTAACAACTAAATCATTTGTGTGTCCCATATTACTTCTAATTAAGTTTTTAATTTTTATTAATCCCTTTCCTATATTATTTCTTAGATTTTGTACAGTACTTTTAATCCCATTATCATTATTCATATTTACTTTTTTACCCGATTCTTGAGGATTATCTGCTCTTGGACATGGAAGTTCTTGTCTTTTTAATGGTTGTTGATTAGCTCCCGCTACATTATTATTAGCTCCCGCTACATTATTATTGCGTTTCCTTTTTGTACCTTGTTGTGGATTATTCATAATATATGTATTATTTCTTATATATATATATATATAAGAAATTAAATATATAAAAATTATTTTTTTTAATTTTTTATAATTTTAATCAATATCATTAATATCTCTTCTTAAATCTTCAATTTCTTCAAACATTTCTAATGCTAAATTTATATCTTCTACTTCTCCACTTACTACTTCATCATCTTCTACATCAGGAACTCCATCTGCAATAGTAAGTGCTTCTTTCTTTTTCATTGTTATTTCAATATTTTTCATAATCTCTTTTTTAAGTTCATCATTTACTTTAATATCATTTACATCAAATGCTGATATTGGTGAGCTTTCTTTAGATTCATCTTTTTTCTTTTGTTCTTTCTTTTTTACTGGTAATCTTTCAATTTCAGTATCACTATCACTATCTTGATTATTATTTTTTTGTATTGGTTTCTTTAGAAAGAAATTTGCAATTGATTGACTTCCATTTTTCTTATTATTATATGCTACAATCAAATCTTGTACAATTGATTCTGGATGTGCCATATCTAATTCAAAGATTTGATATACTGGTTTCATAATTTGATGTTCAAAGTAATACATAAAATCTATTTTCATCTTTTCCTCTTGAATATATTGTGGATGTTCAATCAAATCTCCTTGTAACAATTTCGGAACAATGGCTTTCTTACATTTATCATTATGTATTACTCCATATTTATCTTTTCGTAATTTATGTTTAGGTAAACATTTTGGACAATAATACGCAGTACAAGTATAACATTTTTCTAATTTATACTCTTTTTCTTCAGGCCAATTTTCCGGTTTCGCATCATTATCTTCTTCTAACATTTTATCAGTCACTTTACAAAAACGACATACTGGAGTACACTTTGATTTATGATTTCCCATATGTTGAAAGCAAAAGATCTTCATACACGTGTTACATTTACAATTTTTATCATTAATCTTTCCTTTACACATACTACACTTCCAATTGTGTGGGTCAATATAACAATACGGAATTCGGTCATTTGATTGAGGTTTGTTTCCTTCATCTCGTTCTCCCATTCGGTCTGCCAACACTTTATGAGCAATTTGTGTTGGATTTGCATAATCTGCTTTAATTGTTTTACTAATTACCAATTGTGATATATCCACATTTCCTTCAAGCAAGTTTTTAACCGATTCTCTAAAGAATAATTTGGAACCTGCTAAGTCACGTTTGTTCAAAATAATATCAATAATACCTTTATAAATCGATTTGAGAATTGGAGCATTATCTCGTCGCTTTAGTACAATACCCATTGATGTTTCTTTATATTTCTTAATACTCTTTTCATATTTATTTCCAAAATAACGTTTCTTGGAAAAAATTACAAAAGGCCAAAAAGTCTTTTCATATTCAATGTTTTGAGGAGCTTTTACATCTTTATTGACGTTTTTCGCCGCTTCTTGTCCTATTTTAATAGATTCTTCTAATAACTCTTCTTCTGTAAATTCACGTCCAGGATACTTTTGCTTAATATGGTCAGTGAAATTGACGAAGATAGAATCAGTATTTTTAACAATCATTTGACCAATGCCTGCTTGGAAAGTTCCATCGGTTGTTTCAATATCATATACATATTCATTTTCGTCACTATTTCTTAAATATTGAATATCAATAATTTCATTTGGATTAAATGGTTCATTTACCATTATACCACCATAACTATGTTTTGATGATGAAACTGTAATCGTATTTTGTGATATTTTTTCAAACCAAACATATTCACCATTTTTCCGTAAATTAATAAATAACTCTTGTATTCTATTTATTGAATCTTTTGTTAAATCAAAATCCATTGATGCTACATAATTATAATTTTCATCTGCTTCTAATTCATATGGAAATCCGTGTCTTAATTCTTTTCCAACTGCTACATCTTTTGGTTTTATTTGTTCTAACTCAGGTGATAGTAATGAATGGTCTTCAGTTACATCTACAATACCAGTACGTGTTAATACACGATAAATCTTTTTTACTGTTTTATGACGAATTACACGATTAATTTTTGCCCATCCACTTGCTGTCCAAATTTTTGCATTTTTATAACTTCCTTGCTCTTTTTCTCTAAGAGTATTGTCATATGGTTTAAATGCTTCATAACTTTCCCATTCATTACATAATTCCGAAATAGATTTATGATACACTTTTTGATTCTTTGTATCTTTAAGTAATACTGGCATATTTCCTGTTACACTATCACCATATGTCAGTTTTGCCCCAACAAAGTGTTTCATTGTTGTATCTCGTGCGTGGATAACCATATTTCGCCCTGTTGCCGTTGTACACGCCGCAAGTTCCTTATAACAAATAGGACTTGTTGAAGCACCTACTTGACCATAAAGTGAGTTACACACAACTTTATAAGCAAGTTGGAGACCATCTAATACGTCAATTTCGCCTTGATTATATGTATCTTCAACACTTACTATATCACATTTTTTAACTTTATAATTTCCATCAATTGTATGAAAAATATTATACTCTTCAGTACTGTTTTTATCTTGCTCAAAAAGATAGAAATCATTTGGGTCAGCTTTAGGGTCAATTTCACTAACAACTGCTCTTTTATCAGCTGTTGTTGCAATACCAACTTTAATACTTCCATCTCTCATTTTCATATTTTGATATTCCATCTTTTTACGAGTATCTTTACGAGCTTTAAGTAATACACGAAGAATTCGCGGTAATAGTGCTTTTTCACCATTTTTAGCTTCAGCAAAACGACAAGTTTTGTATCCAATTTTGTGTTTATCATCACCAACACCTTCAAAAACATCATATGTAATTTCATTATAATTATAATCAGGATGATTATCATATTTTTTAACAATTGTATCTTTAATAAGTACACAATTACTTTCATTACATACTAAATCAGAATCGTCTTGAAGATTACCTTTTTTAATCTTCTTTTTTGTTGCTTTCTTCTTTTCTTCTTCATCATACTTTTTACTTCCAGCTTTTAACATATTCTTTATTTTAGCTGCTTTTTCTTCAGCACTTTCTTCTACACCCTCATCTTTAACATTTTCTTCTTTTGTAAGCATTTGACTTTTTAATCTATATTCTCTATATCCAACAATTGAATCGTGAGAAATATTTTCAGCAATCATTGATGAAGGATATAATGAATTATAATCCATTACTACAACTGGTTCAAAATATACACCTGGTGTTGGTACAAATACAATTGCACCTTCATATGAAGCTTTATCAATATCATCATCATTTAAATCTTTGACTACAAAACCTTCTTCACGAGTAATCTTTGCTACTAATGAAAAAATTTTAATACCTTGTCCTTTTAAGAATAAATACGAAAAAGGCACAACACATACATTTGCCATACCAATATTACTAACTAATACTTGGCGATCATCCATTAAACGATTAACTAAGTCACAATCCTTAATACAGTATATGGCAATTTCTTGAATATCTTTTGGTGTTCCACGTTTATAATTTGCAAAAAGTTGTTTATAAGGTAAATCTTCTTTCTGTTGTTTCATAAAATGTTTTGCAACATTATCCAATTTATATGAATCTAATTTATAATCACGTTGCATTACTTTAAACAAATCAATTTGAACAATACCTTCAATATCAATGTAATACAAAAAGTTATCACCAAGTGCTGATGATGAAAGTTTTTGTTCAGTTAGCTCAACTTTCTTTTCACGACTTGAACGTTGAAGTACATTAAAAAGTTGTTCAACATAAGGAGCAATTAAACCACCATTTCCACTTTCAGCGCGTTGATAAAGATATTTCCAATCAAAACCCCAAATATTATAACCAGTTAATATATCAGGGTCAAGTTTTGCAATAAATTTAGCCCAACCTAAAATAAGCTCTTTTTCACTTTTAAAACTTTCAACAATAGTATTTTTATCTTCAATAGGGTCACAAGCTCCAAGAGTAGCAATATATGAAAGTTTACATTCTCGATTACCGAATTCATAAACAGTTGTACCTATTTGAATTACTGGGTCAAGTGGATTAGAAGCTTTTGGGAAAGCACCGTCATCACTAACACATTCTAAATCAAAAGATGCAACAAGTACTTTTCCAATTGAATTTTTTTCAACTTTATTTATTTTATCATAAACACAATTGACTTCAATTTGACAACGCGAATGTTTATTATTTAAATCAAATTTATCATCACCAACTCCAATATTTCGCTCATAATTACCTTTTTTTATAGTCATCCAACCAGCAGGGTCAATATTTTGAGTATGGAAAAAACGAAGCATTGATTTTACTTTTGTTTCACAAAGATTTTTTGATAAATCATAAGTTTTATTTAGTCGTGAAATGCGGAAAGTTTCTTTTAATAACTTTGTTTTAAATCCATTATATGCTGTACTACTATGAAAAGTAAATTTAGCATATTTAAATAATTCATTATTTGTAAAACCATAAAACTCTTTTCGCTCTACTAATTCCGCACTTACTAAACCTTTACTATGCCAATCACCTGCAACATCTTTCAATATATTGATAAAAAGTTCAAAATTTTTAGGTATAGTCAATTCTTCAGGTAATGATAAGTAAAAATAAGGTTGAAAATCCAAAATATTTACACAAATTGAATGACCTTCTTCAGTAACACCATATCCACGAATCATTTGTTTTTTCAAAAAATTACGCTTTTTATATGGCTTTTTATAACTTTTATTATTATCAAATGATGCAAAAGAATAATCAACATTTTGCTCTTCTTCCTCAGCATCTTCGTCTTTTACTTCAACAGATTGGTCAAATTCTTGCCAATCAATTATTTGAAATAGCAAATCTTTTTCTTTAAAGTAGTTTGTAGGTAAAGCTTTACGTAACATCTTATATACTTCTTACTGATTTATGGTAATGATAATAATGAATATTATCTTATTCTAATATATAATAATATCTTTAAATCCTTTTTTTTCCTAATTAAATCATTTTTTAAACTTTTTTAATAAAAAAAGTATTTTTAGAATAAAAAATAAATAATTATATTACTGATTTATAACGTAAATAAATATTTTTTTTTTACAATTTACAAAAAATAAATAAACGTAAATGAATTTTATAAAAAAAAATAGATATGTTAACAAATATAAAAAAATGATTTTTATTTATAAATAATACTTCTTTGTGAATATAAAGAATAATATTTTAAAATATATAATCTTATTTAATATTATTTTAAAAAATGAGTATAAATCACACTGGGTTGGAAAATCAAGGAAATACGTGTTATATGAACACAATGTTGCAAATGTTAATGAGTGTTTCTGATTTAAATGATTATTTTTTAGATGATGAATTTATAGAAGATATTAATAGAAAAGTAAAATCATTAATGATAAATGAACGTAAAACAATAACAAACGATTTTTTGTTAACGCGAGGATATCAATCAATGATATATGATTTAAAAAATAATATTCATGCTACTTATATTCCAAAAAATATATATAAAAAGTTAAATGCACATCATTCATCTTTTATTATGGGAACACAACAAGATTGTGCTGAAAGTTTATTAGTAATGCTTGATGCATTTCACGAATCATTAAAACACGAATTAAATATAAATATTAGTGGTACTGTAGAAAATGAAGTAGATCAATTAATGGTTGATGCTGCTAATTCAATTGATAAAAAAAATTATTCAAAAATATATGATCTTTTCGGAGGTCGTATATTACAATCAATTCTTTGTAAAGAAGAAGATCGAAATAATGAAGTATTATCAAAAAGATTTGAACCATATTTACAAACAATGTTAGAAATCCCGAGTGATGCTGAAACAATTTATGATTGTTTAGATGAATTTTTCGCGGATGAATCATTGGATGAAGCTAATTTATATTTTGATGAAAAAAGTGGTAAAAAGGTAGCAGCTGATATATGTAAAAAGTTTATTAATTTGCCGAAATACTTAATTATTGTTTTAAAGCGATTTAAACAAAATAATATGGGTATGATAATTGGTAAAAATAAATCTAAAATTGCAATTCCAATTGATGATGATTATTTAGATTTATCTGATTATACTGTTGGATATGATGTATCTAATTCAAATTATGAACTTATTTCGGTAGGACTTCATAGTGGTGGATTACATGGTGGTCATTATTATGCGTATGGTAAAAGTACAAAAGATAATAAATATTATGTATATGATGATTCAAGTGTATCATTATTAGATGTAAATAATTGTGAAGATGATTTATATAGAAATGGATATTGCTTCATATTTAAAAAAGTTGAAGAATAAAAATTATTATATAAAACAAAAATATATTATAAAAGACAAATTATTATAAAATAAAAATATATAAAAACAAAAAATGTATTAAAACAAAAATATTATAAAAATATTATAAAAAAATTATTTATTTATAATAGATGATTATAAATGAATATTCAAAGTAGAAATAATATAAATGGAGTTAAAAAAGTTTCAAATGAAACTCAAAAGTTAATTTTATCTGCTGGTAAAGCATTATTATTAGTAATTATTATTATAACTATTTTTTATTTAATATATTATACTTATAATTATTATTCAATATCATGTGAAAATAAAATACCGTTATATCAATATTTAACAAATTTTAATAATCCTGCAATTTGTTATCCACCAATTCTTCATACAGTAATTGGTGAAGAAAATGATAAAATAATTAATAATTTAGAAAATAATATAGTTAGTGAAAATAAATCAATTCAAGATGAAGTTTTCCAAATATCCAATCAATTATATACATATGATGAAGCTAAATGTAAATGTGAATCTTATGGTGGTCGTTTAGCAACAAAAGCTGAACTTACTCAAGCTTATAATAATGGTGCTCATTGGTGTAATTATGGATGGATTGAAAATAATGAAGCATATTATCCTGTTCAACAATGTGAGTTAGATAGAAAAGCCAAAAATATTAAAGATTATAATGATATGTTAAAGAAACATCATGATGACCCTAAAAAATATACATTAAAAATGGTAAATGATGCACGACAAAAAATGTATCGCGAAAATTCATTAGATTTTTGTGGTTCTGTTGCTGGTTTAAATGGTGGTAAATTCGAAAATGAAGATATAAGATTTGGGGCAACATGTTTTGGTAAAAAACCAAAAGGAATGAGTGTAAGAGAAAAAGATGCAAAATGTAAAGAAAATATATTAACAGAAGAAGATAAAAAAGATGAAGAAAATAAAACTAAATGTGGAGGTGTTTCTAAAGATGATATTATATCATCATTTAATTATGATACATGGTATCAAAAATAAATAATAACGTAAATAGTTATTTTTTACTATTTTTATTTACGTTATAAATAAAAAAATTGATTTTTAAAAAGATTATATTTTTATAATTAAATATAAAAAGTATAAAAATATATATTTTATATAATAATTTTATATAAATAATTTTATATAAACTATTTTTTAACAAAGATGAAGAGTATAATAAATAATGAACAATTTAGAGTAATTTTAGGTTCACCACATTTTGTGAGAAATAATAACTTTAAAAGAAGTTTAAAACCACAATTAATTTCAAATTCACCATTATTAAAAAAAAAACGAATTACTAAAAAATATTTTAAAAAATGGATTTATTCAATGAATAATATATATATTAATTTATTAAATAATAAAGAAAATAAAAATTTAAATATTTATCAAAATAAAGATATTTCAATTAATGATTTTTTCTATTTATTTTTAATTCAAATGAATTTTGAATCACAAAAAGTTTTAAATATTGATTTTAATTTATCTACAGTATTTGGTTCAAAAATAGCTAATTTAACTATTAATGACAAAAAAAAATATTTTTTAAATAAAAAATTAATAAAAGAATTATTACCAATAATCAATGATGATTATACAAATATTAATAATACATTAATTGAAAGTTCAAATTGTAATATTTTTATTGATAAAAAAAATAATAAATTATATAAAGAATTTGATACTTTTGCATTATTAGATATGATTCAAGAATCATTTATTCAAAATATTTTATATTCATATATACCACAAAATATTGCTGAAATATATGGAATTTACAAAACAAATTCAAAAAATGTTGAATATATATTAGTTCAAAAATATTTTGAAACTGGTACATTACATAATAATTATTCAACATTAAATAAAAATCAAATATTAAATATACTTATTTCAATATGTAATCAATTAGCACTTCTTCAAAAAGAAGTTCAATTTATACATAATGATTTAAAAGTTAATAATATTTGTATTAATAGTAAAAAAAATGAAGCATATTTAATTGATTTTGGTTATTCTTCATTAGTTTGTAATAATAGATTAATTCACGGATTTTTTGAACTTGAATTAAAAGAATTTAATAAAAGTAATCTACTTAAAAACTATACTGAAAATGAAATTATTAATCATCAAACTGTATTTAATAATAAATATAAAAAATCATCTGATTTGTTTTATTTAATTTATACTATATTACATTACAATAATAGTCAATTTAAAAATCCACTTTATGATGCATTATATGACCTTTTTATTGTTAATGATATAAACCGTGGTACTATAAATATTTTTGATACTATTTATAGATTAGAATGTGCTTCATTTGAATATGCAAGTTTTTTTATGACTAAAAGTAATGAATTATTTACTCAATATTTTGGTAATAATATTATTGATATAAACCAATTTTATGAACGATTTTTACCAGAAAATTTAAGTACTTATTTATATTCATTTATTGAAGTTGATTAATTTTATTACGTAAATAAATAAGAAAATAAATTAATTTATTTACAAATATAATAAAAAGTATATCGTAAATAAACAAAAAATATTATAAAAAATGATTTATTTTTAAATAAATTAATCTATATTATTAAATTTATTATAAAAAATAATTTATATTACTTTTCAACGTTTTAAATTGTAACTTTTAACTTTTATTAAAATGGAAGCTATTTTTACACCTTATACTAAAGATTTTATTTTTGAAGAAGTTCAAAAGCGAAGTTTTGAAATATCAACTATTTCAGATTCTTGGTCTAATTTACTTTCCCAAAATATTATTTCTATTCAAAATGAAAATGAAAATAAATATATGTTAAATAGAAATGTATTAGATTATGATGAATCCGAATCTAATGAATCTGATTCATTAGATTTATGTGAAAAGAAAATTATTGAATTAATGAAACGTGATATTAATGATGTTTATTATTCAATTATGCTTGAATGTCAAAAAACAAAAACATTTCAAATGATTAATCAAATTTTTAAAATATTAGGTATTAATCTCTTTTCTAAAGAGTTGTTAACTACTAATAATAATAAAAAAGTATTTTTCTTAGTAAGCCAAAATATGCAAGATTTAACTTCACAAAATTGTGAACGAATCTTAAATGATCTTGGTACATATTTGCAAATTTTTGTTTTTACTTCTCAATATGAAAAAAAAAATAAAAATAAAAGCATTGTATATAACGCTAAAATTGATGAAATATTTTTATATATTTCTTCTTATTTAAACGGAACATCTTCTAAGATTCCAATGGCAATTTTCTTGGCAAATCCAAGTCAATTAACCAAAATGAATACTTTATTAGAATTTGTTGAACAAGAAAATAATAATATTTATCAAATTAATCAAGAAAATGTTGAACAAAATGTTGAAAATATTCAATCTTATATATTTTTTGATGAAGCTGACCAAACATATCCACTTGCTCGTGAAATACTTATGAAAAGTATTTTTGACAATTATGTTTATGAAACTTTTAAAGTAATAAGGCCATTAAGGTCTATTAATAAAGTTTATTGGATTAGTGCAACTCAAGAAGAAATGGTATTAACGTATCCTGAATGTGCTATATCTAAACAAGCATTGATTCAATTTCAAAATGGAGTAATGGAAAACCATTATTCAATTCTTGATGAAACTGCTATAATACATTCTTGTATTCAACCTAAAGATATGGAACATAATGATTATATTTTACAAACTGTTCAAAATAATCGTTCTCACTTTTTTGATAAAATGAGTAACAATAGTTACCGTAAAATTATTGGAATGTCTAATGTTGATAATAATAAACAAAAAGATTTAGCTCGTACTCTTAATAGTATGGGTGCAAATGTTATTTTATTAAATCAATCTGGTATTTTCCTTTATCGAAAAGATTGTGAAACAATTGTTTCTGAAGAAACAGTTTCAGAAGAAACAGTTTCAGAAGAAGTAGTTTTAAATGAAAAAGAGGTTTCTGAAGAATTAGTTTCTCAAGAAACAGTTTCTCAAGAAACAGTTTCAGAAGAAACAGTTTCAGAAGAAGGAATTAAATTAGATGATGAGCAGATTAAAAGTCGTAATGCATTAATTGCTAAAATGTATAATGAAACATATGTAGAATTACAAAATGCTCCATTATTTATTTTAGGAAATCGTAAAGTAGACCGTGGATTAACCTTTCATTATGCTCCAATTGCAGAAGATTCTTATTCATTTATATTAACTGATTTGATTATGGGACGTATTCCAAATTGGAAACGTGCTGTTCAAGCAATTGGTCGGGGAAATGGTGTTATTAAACATCATAGAGATTTTATTGGTTCACTTGATTATTGGGTTGATCCAATTACAATTGAAAATGTAAAACGTCATTGTAAAATGATGAGTGATCCGTTATTAATTAGCAGCGACCCTTCATTTTCTGTTTCGGAAATTGTTAAAATATTAAATGAAAAATATCCAGACCCAAATGAAGAAATTGTTAATAAACGTGGTATACGAAATAAATATGTATATAATTTTTCAAATTCATATAATTCATTTAATGAATTATGTGAAACTTTAAGTAAGAAATATGTAGATGAAAAGTTCCGTAAAACATTTGTAATGGTAAATGGATTTTATATTTCAACACGTTTAAAGAAGATTTTTAATGTTTCTAAAAAAGAAGAGTTAAATGAAAATCATATTTGTACTAAAATAATGTTAGATTCCATACAATGGAATAAAATTTTATATGGAGCTGATATGAATTATATTATTATTCCTTATTATGAAACTGAAAATGTTCAAAATAAAAAAGTTCAATGGATTGCAATTATGAAAGATAATGCAAATAAATCACTAGATGCAAATAAATCACTAGATTCCATTGAATTTATAGATTTTAACAATTAGATTTTTCTAATTAATTATTTTATTATAAATTATTTTTTATTACTATTTTTATTAGTATTTTTACTTGAACTATGTGTAGATTGGTTTTTAATATTTGTACTTCTTTTATTTTCTTCAGGTTTAAATATATTTGTAAAAACATTAGGAATAGCACTAGAAGTAGCAAATGCATTAGGAACAGCACTAGAAGTAGCAAATGCATTAGGAACAGCACTAGAAGTAGCAAATGCATTAGGAACAGCACTAGAAGTATTAACTCTTCTAAGAGCAAGTGGAATAGGAGGAGTTACAATTCCTTCTTCCATTGATTTTATATTAGCAATATTTCTATTTGCAAGATTTACTAAGAAATTTACAGCTTTTATTGGGAGATGATGTGTATTTTCATACATTTGTAATATATGTCGATATTTATTAGTAACACTTTCATTTATATTGTTTGATTCAACTGAATTATTACATCGTTGACGTATATTACTAAATTGATTACGATAATTACCTGTGTTTGATGATTGACGTGTTAATCTAGCGTAACCAATATTATTTTCTGTTGAAATATTTACTAAATTTTCTTCTTCATATAAAGAAGAAGAAGAAGATGAAGATGAAGATGATGTAAAAACTTTTTTCTTTTTTGTTGCATCCCACGAACGACATATTAATCCTTGACATAATGTTATTTTATTTTGTGGTTGTTTTCTTTCATTATATTCTGTTATTAAATGAAATAATTCACCAAGATTAATACTAAAGTTTCTGTCTTTAATATCTTTAAATGAAATAATATTGTTATTATTTTTAATATGATTATAATAAGATAAATGAGTAATTTTATCAATAATTCTATCTGGTATAATTGGTGGAAAAGTTACATTATCTATTAATTCTTGTACTTTTTCTTTCATTTTAGGATTATATTCATCAGATGTTCCATAATAATGTGTTCTAGCAAATTCTTTTTCTAACACAATTTTAACTAATGTACAATATAAATCATAACGTTCCTGAATTTCTTCATTCATTATTTGCATTGTATTTACAATTGTAATATAATCATCACCTTTTTCTATTATACCATATATATTATCACCAAAATCTAATATTTTATATTCTAATTCTGATTCCCCTATAGTTACATTTATTTTAAACATACGAATGCCCATAGTTTCATATTGACTTCTTTTAATATTATAGAAAGATATTAATTTTTTACCAACAACTAAACCAGAATGAGTAAACTTATTAATACTATTATATTCATTTTTAGTACAATTACCAAAAATATGTGTTCCATTACTTGTACATTTTTGATATTTAAATATTGAAAGTAATTTTATAGTCATATTATGAGTAATTGAATCACCAAATAAATAATGTGTGTTTGTGTCAATTGTTCCATTAGTTGCATAACTTGATAAAGCTATTGAACTATTAGACCCTGATAAAATTGTTCCTTTTGGTGTATAAAATTTTAAATCAATATTTTCTGGTGTAATAATATATTTATTATTAATTGTAGTACCGTGACCTAATATAAAACAATTATGTTTAATATTATTTACTTTGTTATTAATATTTTCATTATGTTCGAATTGTAACATTGTACTTCGTGGTCCTTTTAATTCTTCAAATTCGCGAACTCTTCTTTGGTCTTCTTCTATAACTCTTCTTTCTTCTTCAGCTATTCTTTCTGCTTCTTCTCTAACTCTTTTTTCTTCAGCAATTCTTCTTTTTTCAGTTTGTTCAGGTGTTTCTTTTGATCTTTCACGTTTGATTCTTTCTAAACTTTTTTTTGTATTAAATACAGTTTTTTTTTTTTTACTAGGGTTTCCTAAATTTTGTATATAAATGTTCCAATCGTCTTCTTCTTCTTTACCGCTATTCCATTCTTCATTTATAAGATTAATATTTGCATTACTTATTTCGGTGCCTTGTAATAATTCTTTTAACTTAGCTTTTTGTTGTGGAGTTAATCTAACCATTTAAATTAAAAAACTATTTTATATTCTATATTATTATAATAATTTTTTTAAAAAAATATAAAAAATGATTTTATAAAAATATATGATTTATATTCTTTTTATTAAAAATAATTAAATTAAAATTAATTTATAAACAAAATGGATTTTTATACTATTTATAATTTTTTAACAAATATTATATTTTTTATTTTTGTATTTAGTTCAATTATTAAAAATATATTATTTTTTAAAAGTTATGTAGATTTTTTCATAAATGTAATACAAACAGCAATTTTTGCTTTTATTTGGCCACTTTTTGCTTTATATTTCTTTTTAGCATTTATTATATATCATCCATATTATAATATTTATTAAAAAAATATATTTTATTAAAATTATATAAAAAATGATATAATAATATTATTATAAAAAAATAATATAATAACATTATTATAAAAAATAATATAATATTATTATAAAAAAATAATTCAAAGTAAATCTCTAAAATAAATTTTTAAAAAATGAGCGATTTTCTTATACTTTATTTAACTGGCTTTTTTTCTTCTTTCTTTTATTTTAATTACATTAAAGAAAATATTAGTAATGACCCATATATTGATATATTTCTATTTTTATACATTTTTTCAATTTACTTTATTTTAAGATTTATTCTTTTTTTAGTTCATTCTTTTCATTTTATTAAATAAAATATTTATAACAAAATTAAATATTTATTAAAAAAATTAAAAAATTGAAATAAAATAAAAAAATTAAAAAAATGAAATAAAAGGAATATAAAAGCTATTTTTGAATATAAAGGAATTATAACAAACGCATTATGGAAGAATTTATAGATGTTGAAGAAATTAATGAAGATGATTATTTAGATGAAATGGATTTGGAAGTAATTGATTTTATCAAAAATTTAGATAATATTGATGAAAAACCAAATCCTTCAAATTATAGAATATCAACACATACATCAAACGCAATTATTAAAAATGAAAATTATCCAAATTGTGAATTAATGATTGATATTAATTATGTAATTAAACATTTAACTGAAAAGATTATACACGAAAATTTTTTAAATCGCATTGAAAATCCAATTTTTCAAGGAATTATTGTTCATAATAACGATTGTAGTATGATTATAAGATTTGATGATGATATGCATAGAAAAGTAAAATATGTACCAAATAGTGTATGTATGAAAAAAGTAATAAATGATGAACATAATAATAAAAGATATGAAAATACTGAATACTTTGATGAATTTAATATTGAAGAAACACGGGAAAAATTAAAAGATTTTTTAGAGCATTATTCATTTAAATTTGTTCAAAAAAATCATAAACATAAAATTGATGAAAAAAAGAAAAATGACCAAATTGAATTTGATAAGAAAAATATTGTTACAACATATAATATTTATACTGGAGTTGTTAATAATAATAATTTAAAAGAAAATAACGAAATTCAACTTATTGATGAAAAAGATATTAAAGAAGAAAATAAAGAAAAGAAGTTTGACAAATGTGATGATGATTATATGTATAATAGTTGTTCAGTTATTGTTAAACCATCAAAAGATATTAAAGCTGTAAATGTGCGTCTTTTTAGTGATTCTGCAATGACAATTACTGGTGGATTACACGAAACTGATGGATATTATGCTGCTCAAGCATTATTAAATGAATTTATTAAAAATGGTGAAATTATTAAAGGTATTAAAAAATTAGATATACACGCATCTACTGAAAGTGCTCGCAAAAAGAATAAAGTAATATATCCATTACCAAGTGATGATTATATTTCTGGATTAAAAGTATATCATAATGTAACATTAATTAATTCTAATTTTGTTACAAATTTCAGAATTGATTTAGAAATTTTATATAAATTATTGATTAAAAATGAAGAAGATTTGTTTGTTGTTTATAATCCAAATCATCATCGCGGTATTCAAATTAGTTATTTTTGGAATCCAAATAATGATTTGCATAAAATTTCAGATGATAATATTAATTTTGCACAAAATGGAATATGTAAATGTGCTAAAAAATGCAGTACAAAGAAAAATAGAAAGAGAACATATTCAGTTTTTGATGTTAAAAATGCTACAAATAATGACACTGCTTGTACAAAAGTAAAAATATGTGTTTTTAAAACTGGTTCAATAAGTTTAATTGGAGGAACATCTGAAATACATACTAAAAGTGCATATACTTTTATTAATTATATACTTGATAAATATTATAAAGATATTGTTACTATTTCAATAGATGATTATTTAAATGAAAAGAAAAATAAGAAAAATGAAAAAGTTGTTCAAATGTTTGAATCATTAAATGAAAAACCTAAAAAAGAAAAAGAAAAAGTTAAAAAAGAAAAAGTAATTAAAGAAAAAGTAATTAAAGAAAAAATAATTAAAGAAAAAGTTAAAAAAGAAGAGAAAAAATCAAGTATTGTTTTTAAAGAAAATAATACAACATTACTTGAAAATATTAAATTTAAAATTATTCAAATGAAAGATTTAAAAAAAGTGAAAAAAGAGAGAGATAAAAAAGATAAAATAAAGAAAAATCTAAAAATAAATATTATAAAAGTATAAAAATATATAGGAAATTTTTATTTCATAAAAAATTAAAAGAAATTATTTTAAAAATAAAATTATTTTTTAACAAATTAATTAAAAAATAATAAAAAAATTAATATTTAAATTAAAAAAAATATATTAAATTCGTTCAACTTAAAAAACTTTTTTATATAAAATATATATAACAACGCGTTTAAATTTTATAAAATGTCTTCATTAATTAATGCTCCAAGCAACCCTAATTATATTGTTGAAATAAAAACAGTCCAAATTTGGGCTTTTAAAACTTTAATTGAAGCCCTTAAAGAGATTATTACTGAAACAAATATTGATTTTCTTCCAACTGGTATTCGCATTATTTCAGCAAACCCTTCATCCACCATTTTAGTTTGTGTTAAATTAGAAGCCGATAAATTTGAAAAATATTATTGTAAACATAAAGTTTCTGCTGGTGTTCTTATGATTAATTTTTTTAAGATTATTCGTGTACTTTCCGGAAATGATAGTTTAACACTTTTTATTGAAGAAGGTGCAAATCATAAACTTGGTATTAAAATTGAAAATGCTGATAAAAATACTGTTACAACTTATTATATGAATCTTATTGATGTTGACCATACTCAATTTAATATTCCCCCTATTGAATTCCCTTCAATTATTACTATGCCAAGTGGTGAATTTAATAAAATTTGTAGAGATATGCATAATATTGGTAATGTTATTGAAATTAAATCAATTGATAATCATTTAATGTTTTCTTGTGAAGGTGATTTTGCAAGTCAAGAAACAATTATGGGAGAAAAGAGTAATGGATTAAACTTTATTAAGTCAGAAAATAGCGAAATTATTCAAGGATATTATAATTTAGAACATTTAGTCCTTTTTACTAAATGCACTAATTTAAGCCCTACCATAGAAATTTATATGAAGAACAATTATTTGATAATCTTCGCGTTTTCCATAGGAACACTCGGAAATATTAAGCTTGCACTTTCACCAAAGAGTTGAGTTTTTATTACCATACTCAGTAATAAAAATTTTTAAAAATAAAATTTATAAAAAATATACATTTTTTATAAATTATTTTAACTCAGTATTTTAACTCAATTAATTTTTTAAATATTTTTTATAAAAAATAAAATAATTTATTCAAAATTATTTTAAATAATCTTCTTCATAATTAATTTCTTCTTCAAAATTATCATTTTCATTATATTCATCATTAAAAATAAGTTCATTAATAAACGAATGATTTATTTCTTTATTTTTAATATACGACTTATAATATGGATATAATTGTGTTAAACAATCATTTTCGTCCATTTTTTCATAATCTTTTATATGTAAATCATAAATATCATTATTATCCATAAAATGATTTTCACAAATATTTTTATTTTCCTCGTAATAAGTTATTAAATTTAATAATTCAATATTCCAATTATTTTTATTTGAATATACATCATCTGTTAGCAAACGAATTACTGAAATATTTCGTGAATTTACTCGTAACATTTTATAAATATCGGTACATCTTTGTATATTTACATTATTATTCCAGTAATTTACCACTGTAAAATGTTGACCGCCATCTAATTCAATAATTAAATTTAATTCTTCTATATAAAAATCAAATCTATATGAAAAATTTGTAAATAAATTTTTACAAAAATCAAACTTTTTTTCTTGAATAATTGTATAATTTAAATTTTCATTTAAAAAATCCATTAATTTCTTTTGTGTTGTATATTTACATTCAGGGCAATACATACCACACATTTTTCTATTTAATGTACATGTAAATGTATGATTATTTTTACATTTCCAATGTGCTTTTTTGTTTGATTTATATGATGTAGTTTCAGGTTTTAATCCTATTTTATTATTTTTTTCATAATCCCAATCTTCTAAATGTATGCTTCCCAAAAAATCAAACGATTTATGATAACATACTTTATCTGTACCACCAACACAATATGGACATTTACGATTATTACTTGTTCTACAAACAACTGATGTATGCCATCTATGATGACATGCATCATCATCACAATTTTCTCTATATTTACATTTTTTCACATCATTATTACATTTCCAATATACCTTTTTATCATAACATCTTGGTATTTCATACGGTTTTAAATCACCATTTCTTTCATAATCCCATTCTTTTACTAATTCTGGATATAAAAATTCAAAAGATTGATGGTAGCATATTTTTTGAGGAGTGTCAATGCAGTACACACAACTTGTGTTATTAACCATACGATTTTGAATTGATGACTTAAATATATGTAAACAATCATCTTTTTTTACATTTTCGTTACAAGGTACATCATCTTTATAATCACATCCTTTTTTACATTTCCAATAAGCTTGAAAATTTGAATTTTCTGATAATTTTGTTGGGTCTAATCCTAATTCATCATTTTTTTCATAATACCATTCTTCCATTTTTTCTGGATATAAAAAAGCAATTGATTTATGGTAATCCACATAATAATTACTGCAATATAAACAATCTTTTGATTTAACTTTAGCTCTTATTTCTTGTTCATATTCGTGAATACAACCACATTTTGCATTTTTACAAATCCACCATACTTTTTGATGACTTGTTTCTAAAAAATCTTCTGGTTTTAATCTTCCATTTTTTGTTGGGTGCCATTCTTTTGCTATTTCAGGTTTTGTATGTAAAAGTGATTTATGTTTACAAAATGCTTCGCCTGTACAATATTTACATCCTTTTGATTTAACTTTAATACGTATTTCCATTTCATAAGTATGTATACAACCACAATCCGTTTTTTCTGGACAAGTCCACATTATTTTTTTATGTGAACCTATACTTAAATCCAATATTTTATCAACATTCTCATTTAATGTTAAATGAACTTGACTTACCAATTCTGGTAATTCTCGTATTTTTACACTTGTTTTTTTAACCATTTTTATAAATAAATATTTTTATTTATAAAATTATTTTTTTTATACTTTTTTTATTTCAATTTTTTTTTATATTTTTTAACAAATTATAATAATTTTAATAATTTATTTTTGTCTAATTTATTTTGAATATAATTTAATAATAATATTTGTCTTTTTTTATCAAATATATTTAATTTAAAAAAATGAATTAATAATTTTTTATACAAATATAATAATTTTTTATCTTTTTTATTTTGTTGGTCTTCAAAAATATTAAATAAATATATTTTACTTATCTTATCAATATTAAATTGTTTATGTTTATAACCATTTACTTGATTAAAGAATTTAATATATTGTAATAATTTTATTTGTTCTTTTCTTTCTACTTTTAATGATATAAATTCAAATATTTTATATATAATTTTAATATTAAACTCTTTATTAAAAATAATTATGTATATTAAAATATAAATTGCATCACTATATTTTATTTTATTCATATTTATTAATTTATCATTATTATTCGGATATACCATATCCATATTTGCATTATATATTTTAATATTTTCAACATTTTTTATAATATTATTTCCATTTGTACCATTATTTTTAATACCATTATTTTTAATACCATTATTTTTAATACCATTATTTTTAATACCATTATTTTTAATATAATTATTTCCATATTCATTATTTCCATTCTTTTTTCCATTATTTTTTATACCATTATTTCCATTTGTACCATTATTTTTAACACCATTATTTTTTCCATTATTTCCATTTTTATTTTTTAATAAATTATATATTGATGTATATTCTGAATCATTTAATATATAATAAATATCATTACATATCATTAAATAATATGTATTTAAAGTAATTAAATTATTATTATAATTTTTAAAATAAGTATAATTTACATATATTTCAGTACCTAAAATATTTATTTTATTATTTTTTAAATATATTTTATTTGTATCAATATTAATATATAAATCGTTTAATTTACAATTTATTAAATCTGTATATTTAAATCTTTCTTTAAATTCAAACTTTATAACATTATCTTTATTCTCTTTTTTCATCATTATATTAAATTGATGTTCTTGTTCTTCTTCTTGTTCTTCCTCTTCTTCCTCTTCTTCCTCTTCTTCTTGCTCTTGTTCTATTACAGGTATATCAGATTCATTTTTATTTATTCTTACATTTTTAACATATTTATTTAATTCATTTACAAAGTTAAGTGTACTTATATTTTTATCATTACTTTCAATATACCACTTTTTATCTTTATTATGTAAATCTCGTACTAAATATTTTATACATTGAATATCTAAAAAGCTTTTTGATACATTTTTATATTTTATACCATTTTGAACAAATACTTTATACATATTATTTAATAAATATATATTATCATAAATTTGATTATTATTATTATTACTTTTCTTTTGAATCATATTATATAAAATATTATCAATGTAAAAATCAATTGTATGTGTAATATTTAATTTACGAAGTCTAAATATACCTTGTGCAACATCTGTTAACTTATTTTTATAATTTACTATTACTAATCCTTTCATTATTATATTTTGAACAAAATCAATACCTACAATATGCTTATTATCATAATATATAAATCCATTTTTATCAATCATTGCACCATTATAATTACTTATTATTAATTTATTATTTATTATATCAGTACATACTTTTCTAATACCATTTTCTACAAAATAAACTTTACGTTGTTTATTAAATATATTAAATATTTTTTTAACCATTTTTGATAAATCAATATTAATAATTAAACCTGCTACATCAATTAAAGCATCATATTTTAAAATATTTTTTTTTGTAAACAAATATTCAACTAAATCTTTCTCATTTTTATATAAATAATCAACACTATTATTAACACTATTATTTTCAATATTATTTTTTTCATTATAAATATTTGATATACTAAAAGTATTATAATTATTACTATTATAACCACTATTGCTACTACTATTACTATTGTTACTATTGCTACTACTATTACTATTGTTACTATTGCTACTACTATTACTATTGTTATTACTATTGTTATTGCTATTACTATTGCTATTACTATTTCTACCATTATTACTTTTTTCATTATTAATTGTACTTTTTACATTTTCTCTATTATTAATTGTACTTTTTACATTATTATTATTATTTAAATTATTATTTACAATTTTTGGATGTTCAGTAATTAGTCCTAATATTGCACTTTTAATAGCACCATTTGAATAATTATCATCAATAATTTGATTACATACTTTATTTATGGAACTTTTAATTTTATTTTTGTAATTTGAATTTAGATTATTTTTAAAAACATTATTATTTTCATTTGTTAATGTTTCATTAAATTTATTTGTAATATTTAATATTTCATTAAATTCATTTTTTGGTTCAATAAAATCTGTTGTACCTGTAAACATTACTTTCTTTTTAATAGACCCCATTATATCAATAAATGAAACATTATTAAATGAATTATTTACTTTAATATATTTTTTAAATATAATATTTTGTAAATATTCTTTTAATAAATTTTTTAATGTTTCTAAATTATCTATTTTTATTACAAATTTATTTAAAAATTCAATATCATTATTTTTTAATTTAGATAAGTTATTAAAATATGATTGTAAATTATTTAATTTTTCTTTATAAATACTTGTAAAAACGGGATATTTATATTGAAATAAATCAATATTAAAATTTACTAATTTTTTATTTAAATTATTAATTTCATATAAATATAACATTAAATCAAATACTCTTATACTTTTATTTTTATACCATTCTTCCATATAACTTAATATTGTACTTATTATTGTTATTTCTATTTTTGAAAATTTTGAACCAATTAATGGGTCATTTACATTTAAATAAGGTATTGCTGTATATAAATATTTTAATTTATAAAATGGATGCTTCGTTTTTTCATCATAATATCCAAAACCATATCCACTTTTACTATTATAACTATATTTTTTAACAAAATTTATAGTTTCAATAATATTTTCTTTTTCTTTTTTATTAAAAAGATTAACATATGGTACTAATTTATTACTTATATTTACATTTTTTATTTTCATATATAATAATAAAGATATATTCCAATATGCATTAAAATTTGATAATATATTTGATGGCGTTTTACCTCCATTTGGTAATAAATTTAAATTGCTTTTTAATGGGTCTATCATACTATCTATTTCATCTAAAATATAAAAAGTATTTTGATTAAAAATAGTACTTTGTTTATTTGTATTTATTATTTTCTTTAAATAATCTGTTTTTGCTTCTTTATCACTTATTAAAAGTATATAATTCTTATTTTTTTTTATATTTTCTACATTTAAATAATTACATAATAATATATTATTCATAAATTTAGTATATTTATTCATTTCTTTAAATGCAGACGGTATTAATGTTTCTGGTAACATTATACAAAATTGTTTTTGATTATTAAAATATTCTTTTAAAATTATTAAAGGCGTTATTACACTACTTTTACCTCGCCCCATTAATAATTGATATGCTGTTTCATAATTATTATTTTCTATATTTGAATAAATTTGATTCAAAAAATCTTTTTGTTGAATACGAATATAATTTCCACTTTCAATTTCAAATAATATTTCATAAAATTCTTTATTAACTTCTTTATTATTTTTATTCATATATTTGTGATTTGATGAAACTATAACTGATTTATCAATCGGTTTTAATACTTCACCCATTAACATACAATTGTTTAATATTTTTTCATTTGTTTTTACTTCATTTAATATATTTATTACATTTTTTAAATACATTAATTTATATATAATTGCTGAATTTTTTATCAAAATATTTGATATATTAACTGTATCACCAAATGTTCTTATTAAATAATTTTTATGATTTTCATTTACTCCATTTTTTTTATTATTTATATGAAAATTAAAATTAGGACTATTACTTGATATTATATTATTATTAAATAAATCATTATATATATATTTATGAAGTTCATTTTCTAATATTTTATATACATTTTGTATTATATTTATTAATTCATTTATTCCATTTATTTGCGATTTATTATTTTGTGACTTATTTTCTGACTTATTTTGTATATATAATAAATTGTTAATATTTTTTGTATTAATATTATTATTACAATAATATAATATACTATTTACATATTCTGATATAGTAGTATTCATTATACTAATACTTTTTAAACTATTTTTCTTTGTACTATTTTTTTTTATTATACTAAAAAAATCAGCAAATTTACTTTCTAATTCATTAAAATTAAAATTAAGATTATTTATTCTTAAAATATTATTTATTTGTACATTAGTTAACTCTTCTATATTAAAATTATAATCTTGTATATTATATATTAATTTACATTTTATTTTATCAAAAGTATTATTATTCTTATTATTATTATTATTATTGTTATTATTATTGTTATTATTGTTATTATTATTGTTATTATTGTTATTATTGTTATTATTGCTATTATCAATAGCATTAAGATTATTTTTAGTTAATAACCAATATGCAATATTTAAGCAATCATTATGAATTAAAAATTTTATAAGATTTGAATAATCATCATGATTATTTATTAATATATTTAAATATTTATTTAATGTTAAATAAATTAAATTATTTTTATTTGCAATTGATAATGATATTAATAATAAATTTAATGAATCTATATTATCATTTATTGTATATAATAATGTTTGATGTAATTCAATGATTGCATATTTGTCATTTATTTTTTTATTTAAATTATTGTATTTGAATTTTATTAATCCAGCATATGGGTCATGATCACTAATTTCATTATATTTTATTTTTGAATTACTATATATTGTTGCATTATCTATTGTATTATTTCTACACAAAAGTAATAAATAATATTTATTATTATTTTCTAATAAAAATCCATTTCTTAATCCATGAATCCATTCATTTAAAAGTAAATTATTACTTTTTGTAATTACTTTATATTTTATATTATTTTTTATATCATCTAAATATAATTCGTAATTTTCATCATTTAATATAATATTAAATAAAATATTTTTATAATTGGTTAATAATATAATTATACTATTATCATTTGTAAAATATAAATATGAAATATTATTATAATATAATATTATTTGAATATTATTTATTATATTATTTATTTCATTTATTTTTTCTTGATTACTTTTTATATATTTTTTAACTATTTTTTCTGTATTATTATTAAATTTATATATATTTTCATTGTGTTTATAAAATATGTTTATCTTTGAACCACCTTTCATATTTTCATTATTATTTCTATTTCCATTTTCATCATTATTATTTTCATTATTATTTTCATTATTATTTTCATTATTATTTTCATTATTATTTTCATAATTATTTAAATTTATATGAGTATTTATATTATATTTTTTAGAATATATTTCTTCTGGAACATTTGTATATATTTGAATATCTTCATTATTATTATTTATAATATAAAATATATTATTTTTTTCACTATTTTTTTTACTATTTTTTTTACTATATAAATAATTTATATTTTGATCTATAAAAAAATTATATAAATTATTATCATTTTTAATGCAACTAATTGGTAATGTATCATATCCTTCTTTTGTAAATGTTTTTAATTCAATATTTGATAATAATGTTTTAATATCATTTTCCAAATCATTTAATTTATTTGAACTATTAAAATTAAAATATAAAGAATATAAATATCTTATTTCTTTTTTTATAAAAAAATCATTTTTTTCATAATTTATTAAAAAATCTTTTATAAATTCAACATTTTTATTCAATAATAATAATGTTAAATTATTATTTATATAAACATCTTTATTATATTTTAAAATATCAATATCTTTACCTTTATATTTTAATAAAAATATTACAAAATGAATATATAAAATAAGCGGAACGTTTTCTTTTATTTTATTTAAATTATTTAATATTATTTCAATATCTAAACTTTCAAAACTTTCTTTTAATAATATATCATCATTATCTATATCAATTAATTCACTACTAACTATTTTATCATTATTGCTAAAATATAAATTTTCATTATTAAAAACTAAGTTATATATTTTATTTGTGGAAAATGTATTTTTTAATATATTTATTAAATTTAATCTATTTGTTAAAAATTCATTATTAAAATAAATATTTTTTAAATTATATGTTTCATTATTTTTAATAAAATTACATATTTTTAATAATACATTATTTACTGTTAAATTATTATGATAATCAATATTATAATTATTTAATATATATTCTTTAATATAATTTATAAAAGTATCATTATTTTTACAATTTTCATAATGTTTATCATATTTTTCTTTTCTATAAAAAGGTAATAAACAAAATATATTATTTAATGAACCATAATCGGATTGTTCTTTTAATAAATGGGCATAATTAAGTAATATATCTACCATATTTATTTTATTTTTTAAAATAATTTTATCAAAATACATAAAATCTTCAAAATAATTATAATTTTCTATTATATAAAATAACATTAAACATTGTTTTTTTTGAAATATAGTATTCTTACCATTATTAGCATTATTACCATTATTAGCATTATTAGCATTATTTTCACTATTATGCTTAAGATTATTTTTATTAATAGCATACATTAAATTTTTTTTATTTATTAATATATCATTATTTTTTCTAATATTTGTAGCACTTAATATCATACATAATATATATGGTTTTATAAATAATATATCATTTAATAAATAATTTGTAAAATGATATTCATCTGGTTTATTGTCAAATTCTAAATTTTTATAAGCAGATACTCCGTATATATAACTAAAATCAAGTTCAATATTTTTATTTGAAATTAAATTATATTCTATGTTATTATTTAACAAATATACAACTCTTTTATACATTAACCTTATTGAATTTTCAATATACATTTTTAATATATATTCATAATAACGATCTATTTTATTTACACTATCTTCATAACCAATATGTATGATACCATTTGATTCATATGTTATTGTATGATAAATTTTTATTAAATCATTTAAGTCATCAATATATAAAGTAGGTCTATCAAAATCGTATAAGTTTCGAATAATATTTTTTACACTATATGATATGGTATCATAATAATCATTTGAATTTTTTATTTGTTTATTTAAATTAAAATTTTTTGATAAATCATATAATAATAATCTTTTATGTGTTTCAATTAATTCTTCCCTTTTTATATCATAATCTTTTATTAATAATGATATGTTAGAAGTATATAAAGAATAATCTTCAAAAGTTAATGAATTTATATATTTTTCATCTTTTGATAAATTAATTATAATACTTAATAAATCATTTTTCATTTTTATATCAAATTTTGTAAATTCATTTAAACTTATATTTTTTTTTATAAAATATTTTATAAAATAATATAATGAATAAAAACTACACGAACCCGACAATTGCCTAAAATCAATTAAAGCTATTTTTTGCTCATTTGTTTTACCACATATTTCTTGTATTGTTTTATAATAGAAAAAATCAATATTAGTTGAATCATATTGATTATACAAAATTTCATATATGTTATTATTATTAATATTATCATTTATATATTTTTTTAAATATTTAATATATATATCATATTTATTAATTATTTTTTTTACATCGTTTACATCAATATTATTTTCTAAAGATTGTGATGATACTTTTTGTAAAACACTTTCTTCTTTTTCATTTCTTACAAAATAATTATTATCATACAAATCATCATCTAAAGTATCACGATAATCATAATCATCACTTAAATATGTGTTTAAAATTGAATATTCTATATTTTTAATTTTTAAATATTTTAATAAAATAGTAATATAATTACGTAGTTTATGTATTTCATCATATGCAATTTTTAAATTTTGATTTTTATATAATGTAAATTGATTATTACATATTTTATTTACATCATTTAATAATTTTATATATATTTCATACTTTTTTCTACTAGTTGAAGTTGTGATATAATAATTTAAAGAATAATTTAATATATATATTTTTTTTATTTCTTCAATTGTTAAATTATCATATTTTATACCAACTGTTTTTATTAAATCATTTGTTTTTTTTTCATCATTAATATGATAATTACGACCCATTCCTGAATTAAATATATATAAAGAAAAAGTATTATTTTTTTTTTCAATATAATTTGTAATTGCATGTGGATGAAATAATACCCATCCACTTGACATAATAAATTTATCTTTATTTAATTTTTCATCTAAATCTTTTTCTTTAATAATATTATTGACGGAATACATATTTTCTAAAATATTTTTTAATTCATTCATTTTTACAATATTTGCTTCATTTGAAGCCATTTGTAACATATATGTATTAATATATGTTTTAAATATATCTCTTACAACAATTGGATTTCCACCATTACCTTCTTTAATATAACTATCAAAAAATAAATGTTGAATAAATGTATGATTAAATATAGATTCATTTTTATCTTTTGTTAAAATATTAATTAAAGAATCCATTTTATAATAATATTTACTAAAATATTATTATATTTTATTTATATATTTTTATTTTATCTTTTTATTTATATTTCTTATTGCATCATAAGTAATTGAAGTTGATCTAATTCTTCTGGTTTTAACCAATATGTTGGACCATAATCTACCAATAATTCGTCACCAGCTTTTACATCACATATTGTTCTATAATAAATTTTATTACCACGTTGATAAGCTTCACAATTTTGACGTTTTCGTTGTTGAGGCGTTTTAACACCATTTACAAATTTCATTATATTTGAATGTTCGTGAGGAAGTGCATCAATAATATGACTAGTTCCATCTTTATGCATTACACGGAAAAAATAAGTTTTATCACTTCTATTTGATGCTTCTTCATCATCAATTATTTCACCAAGATATTCATCAATACGAGTTTTTGCTGGAATATCTTTTTTTGTAAATACACCATATCCAGCTTGTTTAATTGTTGAACGGTCTAAATAATATTTTTTTGTATCAAATAATTTTTTTAGCTCTTTAATTTCCTTTCTTGAAGTTTTTTGATGTTTAGAATGTCCTGAATCACTCATTTTTACTATATTTTTATTTTATTATAAAAATATATATTCTATATTTTTATACTATTTTATTTTTTCATATAAATCTTATTTTAATATTTATTTTTTCATATAAATTTCATTTTGATGCAATATTTCCACTAATTTATAATTTTTACTTTCTAAAAAATCCTTTATTCGCACATCATTTTTATCCAAATTTTCAATCATCATTAAATAAATTGGTTTATTAAATGAAAAACTTTGTAATACTTCTAATTCGTGTCCTTCCACATCTAATACAAAAAAATCTACTTTTTCTACATGCTCTAAAGCTATATCTAATGAAATTGGTTTCATCTTCTTTTCTATTGTATTACTATTATTTAAATATTTACTATAATGTGATACTGGTAATGTATTTACTATTCCTGATACTGCTGCATGACATCCATTTACATATATAAAATCTAATTCTTCATTACTGTTTGATAATATAGTATTATAGAAAAAATTTGAAACATTTCTATTTTTAATTAATTTCTTATATTCAATTGGATTAGGTTCCACTAAAACACCATTCCATCCTAATGTTTCTTCATAAAATTTTGTATTACTATATTTTATACCATCTAATGCTCCTGCTTCAAAATATATTGGATTTTCAATATTCATATTTTGAAAATAATTTTCATAAATATATTTATCTTCACCACATTGAGAATAATACTTCATTTTAATATAATATATAATTATATAATATATTTTATATAATAATTATGCAAATAAGTTAAAATAAGTTATAAAATATATATTTTATTATTAAAGAAAAAAAATAATAATGAGTTTAATTTATCCTGAACATATTCGCAAATACGTTGGTGTTATAAAACAAAATATAGATAAAGCATATTATTCTTACACTTATCAAAATAAAGAATTAAATATTATTATAAAGAAAAAATTTCCTTATTTTGATGAATCATCACGCGCTTTAGCCTATAATAGTGCTTTACAATATAAAAGAGATTATTCAGTACAAAATAATTTAGTATTAAATCTTTATTCGTTTGAAGCTGATGAATCCGGTAACACATATTATAAAGTAAATTTAAATGTACCTAACATATATTTACTTGTAAATACTAAAGATAAATCGCTAATAGAAAATTTTGATTGGCGTATTCAAAATAATTCCACTTATGCTACCACATATATGAATGATGAAGATTATCAAAAATTTTATTCTTATTTAACTTCCATCAAAAATAATTCAAACGACCCAAATGTAACATATGTTTATGAAAATATGTTACAAAAAATAGAAGAAAAAAGTAATAGTACTTCTAATAATAATAGTGAAAAAAAACGCCATTACATACCTTTTCATCTTATGAAATACGGTTTAGAACACGTTGATTTTTTAAACAAAAATCGCCTTGATAATCGTGATGAAAATATTGGACTTCTTTCTAAAAGTCAACATAGTTGGAAATCACAAGTAGGTGATGCAAAATTACGTGTTAATAATAGTTCTGGTAAAGCCGGTGTTTTTTATGGCAAATGCGGAAATTACGATTATTGGGAAGTACGTGGTAAAGATTTTTTAGGAAACAAAATTTATAGAAAATTTAGCATTAATAAACACGGTTATGAAGGCTCTAAACATATGGCTTTTCATTTTAGAGATTTAGTTATTGATAAATCTTACAAACCTCATCAATTAGAAGAGATTTATAAACAAGTTGTTCACGAATTTGAAAATTATCATTCTAAATATAATATTGATACACAATCTAATCAAATTGATGTATCATTACTTGATAATGATAATAATAATTTAGAAAATGATGATGATAATAATACTGTTATTACTAAAGTTGATAATCAAATTAAAAGTATGATAGGAGATAATGATGAAGATGATGATTTTATTATTATCAATCCTAAATAAAAAATATTAATCATCTTCATATATATTTCCATACATTGAATCAAAAAATAATTCACTTATTTCTAAAAACCATATTGTATCATAATATAATTCTATAAGTTGTTCATTCATTTCTTCTAATTCATTATTACTTAATTTTGGTAAAGTCATTTATTATTTATTATTTATTATTTATTATTATATAATATTTTAATATTATATAATTTAACTTCTTTATATCAAAAAAAAATATTTTTTATTTCTTTTATTTTTTAAATTCTTTTATTTTTTAAATTCTTTTATTTTTAAATTCTTTTTACTCTTTATGTTGAAGATAATAAGTACTTTCAAAATGTGTACTTAAACCATCAATATCTTTGCGTAAATCATTTGTTTTTAAACCTGTGTAATCATTATTCCATATTTTAAAAATACAATTGTTTATTTTTGGACTAATACTTAATCCATTAATTTTACTATTATGTTCACATTTTTTCATTAAATCTTCCATTACAATATAATATACTATTTTTTTAAAATATTCATGTGAATCACGCTTCATTAAACGTATTGACCAATATCCACCACTCATATTTTGTGGATCTTCATATATTGGTTTAATTCCTTCACGCATTATAAAAAACATTCCACTTGCTACATTGTTTAAGTTTTTCATTATATACAATAAATCATAATATGTTTTTATTTCAAAGACCTTTTTATATGATTCCATTGACCAATCATTATTATCTGTTGGATGATACCATAATATCCATTTACTTTTAAGTTCAAAATTGTCTATATTTTCCATTTAAGTGCTATGAAATAAAATATAATAAAATATATTTCTTATTTCTATTTATATATAAATAATAAAGTTCTTTAATATCAACGCATTAAAATATTTTTTAACTTCTTTTTATTTTTTACTTTTAATCCATTTCTCTTATTAAATATTTTAATTCATTTTGTTTATCTTTTTTACCTCTTATAAATCCAACATATAAAGATACTAAACTTGATAATGTTGTTAAAAATACTAATGTTGTAATATTAATATTTTCTTTATTACTACTTTCTGAATTAGAAACCATATTTAATAATTCTAAATCGTGTGTTTCACTATAATGAGTTTCAAAATAACTTTTAAATTCTCCTACACAACCACTCTTTAAATACTCTTCTGCCATATTTCTAAATGTTGGACATAAATATGTTGCACATTCTGATAAATCGTGACGAGCAACTGGATCTTCAATTGCACATAAAATATTATTAAAAAATATTATTAAAATAAATATTTTTATTATATAATTTATTTTAAAATTCATTTTTACTATTACTTTATATTTTACTATTACTTAATATTATTCTTTTTTATATTATTCTTTATATTAAAAAATTTTTTAATATAATTTGTTTTATTAAAGATTATTTTATTTAGAAAATCTATTTAATTGTAAATTAACAAAAAAATAGATTTGTTTGTAAATCAGAATTAGAATTTTCATAAACACTATTTATACTACTATTAAGATTCATATTTAATTCAAATTCTTCTAGCATTTGTTTAATATCAATTTTATTATTTTCTTCACTTACTTCATAAGGCTTACTTTTTTTCTTCTTCTTGTTACTATTATATACTTCAGCTCTACATATTAAACATATTGGTGTTTCATACGTACTATTATTTTTACTCCAATCCAAAAAACAAGATTTATGTACTAAATGTTTACATTTAAAAAATATTCCATCTTTATGATTAATTATTTTTTCCATACAACAAAAACATCCATCTTCTAATATTTCATTATTTAATGGTTTATGAGCATCACAACAAAATAAATATTGATGTGGTTTTAATCGCGTTCTACATTTTTTATTATTTTTTGTTATTCCTATACATCTATTTACTGAAACATTTAATTCTTCAAAATTATCAAAATTTCCGAAAAGATTTGATTCCATTTTATTATTTTTTTATTATTTTTTTATAAAATAAAAATTAATTAGAATCTTATTTTTTTTATAGTTAAAATCCTTTATATCCTTTTTTTTATATATAATCTATAAAATGAATATTTCGTGTTACTACAAATGTTAATAATATTTCATAAATTAAAAATATATGAAAAATATATACCATTATTGTAATTATAAAAAATAAAAAATAAAAAAAGTAAAATAAATATAATAAAATTATAATTGGTATATAAAAAAATAAATATATAAGTATTGAATTTAATATAAATTTACTTAAAAAATATTTATTTTTAAATGTTTCATTTTTTTTATACATTTTATATTCTTCATATAATTCATATTCAGAATCAAAATTATTTTTATTTACAATTACTTTATTTCCATATGATGGGGATGTAATATCGTGTGTTAAAAAATATAATATATATGAAGATATTGGATATACATAATTTTGATATTTACCATATTTTACATATTTATATGTTATGTACTTTTCATTATATGAAATTATTTTTATAAACAATAATTTATAAAATAAATTATGTTTATTTTTTTTATTTATATAAAATTTTTGTGTTGAATATAATGATATGTAATTTTTATTTTTTAATTCTTTATATAAAATATTATTATTTTTATTTGTATTACCTAAATTTTCAATTGTTTCATAATCTAAATAACTCATTATGTTTATCTTCAAATCATTACTTAATTTTTCATAATTCATATTTTTATTATATTATAATCATATTTTTATTATATTATAATCATATTTTTATTATATTATAATCATATTTTATTCTACATCTTTATATAAAGCGAATTAATTTGTGCAATATCTCTTATTAATGACACTTTAGCATTTTCTAATTTCAACAATAAATCCATATATTCATTCATTTTACATATATTTTTTACATCATCCATTATATTTTGTACTCTATATACCGCTTTTACAAAATTTCCATCAAATATTTTATTTTCTGATAGCTCAATAGATTCTTTATATGATGCTCCACACGCCCATTTATACATAATTTCCATATATTCATAATTTAATTCATAACTATTTCCTATACTCAATTTTTCACTTAGTTCCATATTACAATAATCATTTGATATGTGTTGTAAATCTTTTACAATAACTTTTACTAATTCTGGTATTTTATAATCACATAATAATACTTCATCTTTTTTACTTTTCTCTTCAATAAATAATGCAAATAATGCTATCCACATTTCATAAGTTATTTCTTCATTATTTGCATATTTATCAATTAAATATCCAAATAATAATTCATTACATTCATTTATTGCCATTCCAACAATACCTTTCTTTGTTAAATTTTGATTTTCATCTAAATAATTTTCTTTTTGAAGAATTATTTTCATTTTATCAATACTTTGAAACAAATATGAAGATGATGTATCCATACTTTCATTTAAAATTTGTAATTCATTTAAAATATTTTCTTTTTCTTCATATTTTTTATATAATGTTTCAAATGATGGATTTATATATTTTTTCTTTATTGTTTCAATATCTTTCATAATCTTCTTTTTATCTTTTTCTTTTATTACAAAAAATGCTCCCAAATTTGCATTTCCATTTAACTTATTATATAAACGATTATATTCATTTAAATCAACACTACTTATTTGATTTTGATTTATTATTTCTAATTCCATTTTTTTATATTGCTCTTCTAATTTCATTTTCTTTTGTAATAATTGTAATATTACTTTTGAATGCCCATCCATATAATAACTATGTTCCAAAAATTTATTTATTTCATCACATTTATTTGACTCATTTTTTATACTATATATTTGTTTTAACACAAATTGATATGTTGGAACAAATTGCGATTCCACTTTAGGACTCTTTCCATTTAATATATTATTTAAAACTATATCTTCCGGTAAATTCATTGAAGGACATATTATTACATTTCCCACTTTATCTAATCCTCGCCGACCTGCTCGTCCACTCATTTGCATATATTCTGCATGATTTAAATATCGTAATCCATTATTATCATACTTTTCTAATGATGGAAATAATACAGTTTTTGTTGGCATATTTACACCAACTGCAAATGTTTCAGTTGCAATAAGTACTTTAATTAATCCAGCACCAAATAATATTTCAACAATTTCTTTTAATATTGGAACCATTCCACTATGGTGAAAAGCAACTCCTTTTAATAATAAATCATATAAAGTATAATACATTGGTAATTGTTCATAAACCTCTTTGTAAGGAAGCATATATTTATTAAAAGTATCTATAATAGAAGCTCGTGTTTTATGATCAATTAAATTAACATTTAAGCTTGATGTTAACTTTTCACATTGTGCACGAGAAAATACAAAAAATAGTGCTGGAGTCATATTATTTATATGTAACTGATTTACAATTACATTCATCATTTCCTTTAAATCATATTTTTTATAACTTTTACGAATAGATGATACATTAATTACATTATTTTTTTCATCCATTATCATTTTTGTCCAATTACAATTCTTTATATCAAATACTTCATTTTCAATCTCAATTTCTTCTTCTTTATCTTCTTCTTCCAAAAGATTTTTTTCTTTCTTTTTTTGTAACTTCTTTTTTACATAAGCTTTATAATCCATTTCAGCTTCTTCATAATTTAATACATAATGATTTAATGGAACTACTCGATGTGACGTTGGAATTAACATTGTATTTCGCTCCTTTATTTTTCCAATCCACGTTGCAAACTCTTCTGCTCCTTCAATTGTTGCTGATAACATAATTAAAATAACATTTTTTGGTAGCAAAATTAATACTTCTTCCCAAACTTTTCCTCGGTCTTTATCATTAATGTAATGTACTTCATCAAATATTACTATTTCAACTTCTTTAATTACTTTATTTGTTTCACTATTATAAAGCATATTTCGTAATACTTCTGTTGTCATAATTAAACAAGACGCTTCAGGATTCATTTTAATATCTCCTGTTAAAATACCTACATTATGTGCTCCATATAATGCTTTGAATTCAGCATATTTTTGATTTGAAAGTGTTTTAATAGGACTTGTATATATTACTTTTTGTTTACGCGCTAATGCTTGAGAAATACCATATAATGCAAATGTTGTTTTACCTGAACCTGTATGAGCAGTTACTAAAATATTTTCATTATTATGAATGCGATACATACCTTCTTCTTGAAAATCATCTAAATCATATGGAAATTTATGATACTTTTCTTCAGCACTTATTTTATGAACATTTAATTTATCAAATAATTGAAAGTAAGACATTTTTTATAAATTAAAAAATATATTTATTTTTTAATTTTACTCTTTATATTTACTATTTTATTTTTTATTTTTTTTCTATTTTTTTATTTTTTTTATAAAAATTAATTTTTTAATATTTTTTTAACCACCACATATTTTTAATCATTGATTTACTTATACTTTTACTTTTATTTTTATTTCCACCATTTATTTTCATTTGATTTACGTTTTCTAACACTTTTGTTGGAACGTTTTCTAATACTTGTGTTGGCGAAGTGATTGATATTTGTGTTGGAACATTTTCTAAAACTTGTGTTGATGCAGTTACTGATGTATTACTATTTGGTAAAGAATTATTTTTCTTTTTAAGATTTTCTGAAATATTTGTTTTATTTTTATTTTTGTTTGTTATTATTTTATTATTTTTGTTTGTTATATTTTTATTTGTTGGTATTGTATTAATATTTGATTTTAAAACAAGTTTTGAATTAACAAATTGTACATTATTATTTTTTGCCATATTTTTAAAAAATTCAGTTGCTACATTTATTAACATATTTTTATATTTTTTTATTTTTTCATCATAAACAATATTATTTTCAACAAGTTTATTTAATGCACCATTTAAAGGTGAATTAGCATTTCGCTTTATTAAAAAAATAATATATTTATTTCGTGTTTCAATATTTAAACTTTTATTTTTTTTATGTTCACTAAAATTAATTAATGATGCAATAAAATTAAAAAAATCTTTATTATTTGTTAGTCCAAATTCATATTTACTTAATTTTGTATAAAAATCAGTAAATGAAGTTACATTTAATAAAAGTTTTAATACATCTAACATTTTACTTTTTGTTGAACTTTTTTCAATAATCTTTTCACGAGCATTACTTCCAATTTTTACAAATTGTGATGTTATAAATCGTATTATTAAATTTAATTCTTCTTTATAATTTTCTTTACTTAAACTTTTATTTAAAATTTCTAATGCATATGATAATTCACTACTATTACTATTTATACGTAATGGTCTTAAAGAATATATTAATAAACCAAGAATTAAAAATGTATATTTTGATTTAAATTGTTTCCACTCTTTTCCACCTACTTTTTTATTATTTTCTTTTTTCCCACTATTATTCATTTTTTTATTATAATATATTTTATATATTAACTATAATAAATGCAGAATTTATTTATTATAAAATATAAAATAATATATATTTATTTATTAGTAAATATAATATGAAATTTAATAAAAAAGAAATTACTTATATTCTTTTAATTCTTATACTCATTATATTAATTTATATATACTTTTTCTATAATACTTCTGAACATTTTGATAATAAATCAAACTCAAAAAATAGTGTTGTTTCAAAATATTATAAATGTGCCGATAAACCTATTTCACCTATTTTAGAAGAAATATTTAAAAAATATAATATTAGTCACTCTCAAAATAAAAAAAATATTTTTAATAAAAATAATGAAGAAAATTCTTGGCAATTATATATTCCTTGTGGATATAATTATGTAGAAAATGAATTACCAACTATTAAAATTAATAATGATTTATCTAAAAATAATCAATTATATATTTTTGGTATAAATGGTTGTGATAAAATGGTAAGTAAAAATAATATATGGTCAACATTAAAAAAATATTATGGTTTTGATGAAGCTTCAAAAATTATGCCAAGTTCATATGTTTTAGAAGATAAACATGATATGAAATTATTTGAACGCGATTACAGAAAAAATAACATTTATATTATGAAAAAAAATGTTCAAAGAAAAGAAGGATTAAAATTAACTAAAGATTATAACGAAATTATTAATGGTCCTAAAGATGAATATAAAGTTGTTCAAAATTATATTAGAAATCTTTATTTAGTTAATGGTTATAAAGTTAATCTTCGTATATATTTATTAGTTGTTATTAATAATGATATGAAAAATTTTTATATTTCTGATTTAGGAAAATGCATTTATACCAAAAAGAAATATAATGATAACGATTTAGATTTTGAATCAAATATTACTTCATACCATCTTGATATGAATGTTTATAAAAATAATCCACGTACTTTTGACCAATTACGCTCTTATATTAATGATAAAGAAAAAGACCCTAATGCAGGTAGTTTATTCTTTGTTAAAATGAATAATATATTAAAGAAAATGTGTGTCGCATTATCCAATGAATTCTATCAATCAGATAATATTAAAGCTCATAATGCTATTACATTCCAACTTTTTGGTGTTGATGTTATTATGGATAATGAACTTAACCCTTTTATATTGGAAGTTAATAAAGGACCAGATATGAGTGCTCGAGATGATGAAGATAAAAAAATGAAAAGTATTGTTCAAACACATATGTTTGAAAAAGTTGGAATAATTAATGATGATTATATACATAGTACTAATGTTTTTAATCAAATATAAATATATTTTATATTTTTTATATTAGTTTTAAGGTGTAAAAATGATATCTAAATATAGTATAGTATATACTATATTTAGAATATGAGTGAAGAAGGAATAACAAATTTATTTTCATTCATTATTTTTATTATTATTTTAATTTTATTTTTATATTTTGCTTATAAACAAATTAAAAATATTTTTAATATTGAAGAAATTAAAAATAATAATATTAAGGAAGATAATATTAAAGAAGATAAAAAAGAAAATTTTATAAATCTTTTTTCATTAAATGATTTTTTATTTGATATTGATGAAAATGGAGATTTTGTAGAATCAAAAAAAGAAAAAATAAAAGAAGAAGAGAAAAAAAATATTTTAGAAAAAATAATTCATAAAAAAAATTTAGAAACTAAAATACATGAAAATGAAGATTATGTTAAAGAAAATAAAGAAGATAAAGAAGATAAAGAAGATAAAGAAGATAAAGAAGATAGTGAAAATAAAGTAATTACTTATATTGTTGATAAAAATAGTAATAAAAAAAATATACATTTTACAATTTTAAATGAAAAAAAATTAAAATATTTAGAATGTAATGGATTTTATGATGAACATATTATTATTAATGTTAAAGATGTTAAAAATCGCGAAATAACAAAAATTATTAATAAAATTTATAATAAATATACTTTTGTTTATCAAACGAAAGATGATGATAGTGCTATAAACTATTTTATTGAATATCGCCCTTCTCAAGAACGTTTTATTAAATTATATAATCAAAATGAAGATAAAGTATTTTATTTAGAAAAAATATTTTATAAAGAAAAAGAAAATAAAGGTCATAAAAATATACCACTTTATAAAGTTTATAATTATGCAAATGATATTGGTACAATATACAGTAATTTAGTTCAAGATGATGATACAAAAGTTTATAAAATGATTCTAAATAATCAAGTTGGAGAATATAATAAAAATATTATTTCATTTTCATTTATTTTATATTTATCATTTTTAAAAGAAGATATATAAAAAAATATTGTTAAAAAATAGTAAAATATTGAAAAGTAACAATTAAATTATTTAAATAAATATGAAATATATATTAAGTGTCAAAACTTTATACGATAATAATAATAAATTAACATATGTTATAACAAAATATAATGATAACAGTGCTGCAGTAAAAATATATAAAAAAGAATTTGAAAGCAATAGCGATAAATATATTAAAACTCTTAAATTAAATAGTTTATTAAATATGTAAATAAGAAACCTCTTTGTTCAATTCTTTATAAAAATAATTTATTATATCATTATTTATATACTCTTCATTATATGTATCAATATAATCTTCAAAGTTATTAAATTCTCTTTTTTCAATTATATATTTTTTGAAATTTGGTATAATAGTTCCTAGCTCTTTTTCTGAAATTTGTAAAATATGCATTATATTATGCCCATTAAACTTTTCTTTTCGCTTATTTTGTAATATATTATTATTTATTACTTCTTCTAATACATTTAATTTATTAAAAGCTACTAATGATTCATATTGAAAATTTCTATCTTTAATTTCATCTTTTACATTATTTTCTTTAAAATTATGTTGAATATAATGTACAAAATCTTTATACATAGTTCTTTGTTTATATCTTCTCATATGTTCGTGATTAAGAGTAAAATTTTCTACATCAAATAATTTTGGATTAAAAAATTTACATTTTATTATAAATTCATATATTTCTAAATTATTAGCAAATCCATTATTCCATTTTTTATAATCTAATCCCAAATATACACATATTTCTTCAGGATTTTCACTTAATATAATTGGTTTATTCACATTACTTATATGAACATTTTTTTTATTATGTTGTTCTAAATATAAATTAATTGTAGCTTTTTCAACATTTATATATAAACTAGCATTTCCAAAAGTTAATCCATAATATTTTGTAATACGACCTAATATACCACCTAAATCTCCATATGAAAAATAAAATAAATCCATTGCTATATTTTGTGATTTTATTAAATCAATTTGAAAATGAATTGGTGTAGAATCATTTTCATTAATTAAATATGAAAAAGATAATACAATACCATTTTTAACCATTTCTTTTGGATTAAATAATTGAACAACTAAATCATTTATAACTATTTTTTCATTTGGTATATATAATATATCTAAATCACCAAAATCTTCTTTTTCTGGAAGTTCATTTAAAAAAGTGATTTGTAAATGTGGTGCTAAAATTGATGCTATTTTATTTTTAATTTGATTATACTCTTCTTTTAATAAACGTTTTGTAATTACGTTTTTTAATGCTTTTCCACCCATTTTTTTTATTTTATTTATATATAAAAATATCTTTATTATTATTTTATTTAAAAAAATATTTTTTTATAAAAAATGATTTTTACAAAAAATCACTTAATTTTGTTTCACTAAATTTTTTAACTTTATTATTGATTATTTTTACCGTAACTTCTCGTTTTTCTTCTTTTTTAACTACTTTTGGTTTCTCTTCTACAATATCTTCATCTGTAAAAGGATTAAAAAACTCTTTCTTTTTAACTTCTTTTTTATCAATATCTTCATCTGTAAAAGGATTAAAAAACTCTTTCTTTTTAACTTCTTTTTTATCAATATTTTCATCTGTAAAAGGATTAAAAAACTCTTTCTTTTTAACTTCTTTTTTATCAATATTTTCATCTGTAAAAGAATTAAAAAACTCTTTCTTTCTAGCTTTTTCTTTTTTTGGTTTCTCTTCTTCTTTATTATTATCATCATCCGTAAAAACATTAAAAATTTCATTTAATTTCGTTTTATTTTTAAATTGTTCTTTTTCTTTTTCTCTCCAATCACTTTTATCATTATATCTATGACTATTATTTGGATCAACAAATTCTACTACTGGTGTACTTGCTTTTGTTATTTCACGTTTTTCAAATGGATGAACTACTTTATTTTCTTCTTTTTGCTCTTTATTATTTATAATATTTTGAATCATATTATTATTTGCTTTATAATTTTTACCCATTTTCATCTTTAGTGACCCTTCATTTGCTAATTTATCCGCTGCATCATTATACGTTGAATGTACATCCGTTTTTTCCGTATGAGCTCGCACTTTTAAAATAGCTATATTATATTTTCGTATATACGAAAGCGCAGTAATAATCATATCTTTATTTGGTACTTCAACTCCATCTTTCATAAAACCATCTTTTTCATAACGTGCTCCAGTTCCTTGAAAAATATATTTACAATATTGCGAATCCGTAAAAATACATAATCGCTTTCGTGATTTTGTTTCTTCACTTACTAATTCAATTGCGTGTAATATTGCACGCATTTCAGCCCTATTATTTGTTAACTTTGCATCATTTAATGGTTCTGATAATCTAATATTTAAATCCGGAATTATAATACCATATCCACAATATACTTTCTTTGTATCATTGTCCCTAATACAACTTCCATCAGTATATATGATTAAGTTTTTATGTGCATCTTCACTATTTAATACTTTATCTATTTCATCTTGATTATTAGATTCGTAATCCTCTTTTTTTTGAATAAATTTAGGCTTATTATTACCAAAACCTTCTTCCATAAATTTAGTTGCATCAACAATATTATCAAACTTTTTATAAATTGCACCTACAAAACCATCAACAGATTTTTTACAATCAGCCCAATTATTATATATTTTAGGACCAAATTTTCCTTTATGAACTGCATAATATGACATTTTAATTATAATTCTTTTATAATAATATATTTGTTTTATAATATATTTAAATATTATTATAAAAAGAATCGTTTTTTTATATTTGTTTATAAATTATTATTTATAATAAAAAAATTGATAGAAAAATATATTTCTTCTTATTTTAACTATATATAAGATTGGGCTTCGGCCTACAGACTTCGGTCTGTGATTGAACCCGCCATCTTCGGAAGGCCGCTTGCTTGCAAGTGTATAAAGGGGAGCTATTTATTGAAGTATGGTTCGTTGGACACCTTGTGGATTTACATATACCATTATGTATTCACTTTAAATTGAGCCAATATACGTATTCATTTATTGAATACGTAGCCGAGATGTAAAGTCGAATAAAAGGGAAACCTTTTTAGGGGAAGTTATCATAAAAAATATAAAGTCTAAAATCTAAAGTATAACGTAAATCATTTTTTTATAAAAAATTTAAAATTTATAAAATATATAATCTATTTATAAAAATTTATAATACAAAATTATATTTTAAATATTATTTTAAATACTAAAATGGAACTTTTAGATTACGAATTAAATAATCCTATTTATTTACGTTATAAAGATAATGTAAATAATACAAATTTATTTGAAAATAGTGAATTGTTATTACTTGAATTTGAATCATATTTTGATAAATTTATTAAAAATAATGAAATTATTAACAATATTGAATATAGAAGATTATTTAATGATTACAATAAACTCATTAAAACTTTTGTTTCAAAATATTTTGATTATACTAATTTAACTATAATCAATAATTGGTTTCTTTCATATCAAAATAAATGTAAATACGACTTTATTTTTAATGAAGTAAAAGTACATTTAATTCCTATTTACGTTTCTGAATATTTATCAAATAATCAAAAATTATTTATGAATCATTTTTCAGATGAATTTGAACAAATATATGGTAAAAATTCAAAAAATATTAACAAAAATAGTATTGAATTAAAAAAAATTAATTTTTCATTATATAGAACTATTATTTCAAAAATGTGTACTTTTTATGTACAAATTTATTTTGGAATAAGTGAAGAAGATGATTTAAATCGTATACTACGTACACTTATTGAAGATTATTTACAAGGAGTTGCTTTTTGTAAATATGAAACAATAAATGATATTGAAAAAGATATTAATTCTATTGATATGGAAACATTTTATTATGAAACATATATTCAATTTATTGATGATTTACAAATTAAAACATTACTTGTAAGTAATACATATAAATTAAATGAAACAATTATTTCAAATATTATTCATTATTATACATTTGTACAATTACTTTATTATTTAAATAGTGAAATTATACTTCACAATTTAGAATATTTAATGAGTAAATCAATTACTGAAAAAATTGTACATATTATTGAAAATACAAAAATTTATATAAATAAAAGAATTTATGAAGATTATTTAATTGATTAAAAATAATAAAATATTATTAAAAAAAATATAAAAAATGAAAAACAATTTATGTAAATGATTTATTTACATAAATATATTATAAATAAAAAAATGAGCAAAAATTATAAAAATAATGGTAAACGTTGGAGCAATGAAGAAGATGAACAACTTATTAAAGAATTAAGTGAAAATCTATCTTTTGAAGAATTATCAAATATTCATCAACGAAGTATTAGTGCACTTAAAGCACATATTTTTATTAAAGCTGTTAATGAACATAAAAATGGAGTTATTCTTGAAGAAATTTATACAAAATATAAGTTAAATGAAAGTACTTTTAATGAAGGAGTAGAATATGTCAATAAAAAAGAAAGTGAAAAAGGGGAAAAGAAAAAAGAAAAAGTTAAAAGTGAAAAAGAAGTAAAAACAGTTCAACAAGAAAAAAAAGACCCAAACACATTATTACTAAAAGAATTACTTTTAGAAATGCGTGAAATAAAACTTATGATGAAAGAGTTTCTTATAAATTTTGAAGAACGTGATATTGATAATGCATAAATTTTTAATTATAATAAAATTAAATTCTTGAATAAGGAGTTTTAAAGTTTTGAATAATGGATATAATGTTTCTATAATAAAATTGTTCAATAAATTGATGATAAACTGTAGTAAAGTTACTATTTTCAATATCTTCAAAAGATATATTATTATATTTATTTAATAATAATGATATTAAATATCCTTTTAATGTATTATATGTTACACAAAAAATACCATAATTAAAAAAATTCTCATTACGAAGTGTATAAGGTTTTCCATTTATAACAATTTGAAAAATAAATAAAGGTTTTAAATAATTTCCAATATCAAAATTATCAATATCTTTAAATCCTAATAATATTTTATACAAAAAATAAAATACATCACCAAATTCATTTGAAATACCATTTGGTACAATAAATTTATCAATTGTAAATATATTCATTTCTTGACCACATAATTTTAAATTATGGGTTTCATTATTTTTAATATAATTAAAATTACATATTGATTTACCAAAATCAATAAATTTAATATCAAAAATATCATTATCATATCTATGAATTAGCAAAATATCATCATAATGTCCTGTAATCATTATATTATTTGCTTTTAATCCATGATGTACTAAACCAAAATTATTATAAAAATAATTCATAATATTTAAAACTTTTAGCATAAAAATTTTAATAATTGCTGACACTTTTTTTGAACTAACTTCTACATTTCGGTTATAAATATTAGATTCATAAATATTGTCAATAAATTGTTCAAATGTTATACCATTTATTTTTTCCATTTTTATACGAACATATTTTTTAGTCATTCTTTTGTACGGTGATAATGAACCACTTTTTCTTCTATAAATATTATAAATACGTGGTATATATTTTTTATGTTCTTCATCTGAATATTTATATAATATATATTGAATTAAAGACTCTTTATAAAGTGAAATAAAAGAATCTTCATCTTGTCCAGGCATTTTATCTTTATAAATATGATAACGATTTTGATATACTTTTACTTCTCCATTTTGAAAAAGTTTAGAAAGATATGCATTTGCACTTTTAGGTAATATTGGAGCAATATTTTCTAATAATAATGATAATTGATTATCTTTTTCTAAAATATTATTTAATAAATATTTTGATTTAATAATATTTGTTATGTTATTTACAAAAGAATTATATTTATCTTTATTTAAAATTCCAGAAAATTTATATTTATACTCTTTTGTAAAATATAATATTGTAAATAAATAATAAAATAAATATAAACTTTTACTTGTTTTTAATATTTTATTTTTAATCGATTTTAAAAAAATATTATTTTCTGTTAATTTATTATTTTGAGTAATTTTAGAATAATTTACATTTGCATTTATATTATTACGATTTTGATTTATAATATTTATTGATTGATTTAATAATAAATTACTTTCTAAAAATTTACTTTTAAATTCAGTATTATTAAAAAATGGCAATGTATCACTATTTAATGAAAATTGATTGTTAATACTCATTTTTATATAACTCTATATTAAAAAAATATTTTTTATATATTTATATATTTATATATTTATATATTTATATATTTATATATTTATATATTTATACATATTTACAGCAATCTATTTATACATATTTATAGCAATCTATTTGTTAATTGAGAAATTGAACAAGTTAATTTAACATTATTTTCATTTAAATATTTATTAAATATATTAAAATATTCATAAAAAGGAGGATGTATAAAATTATTAAAATGTATTAAAGAAAATTTATTTGATTCTAAAATAGTAATAAAACGATTATATACTTTTTCTGAATAAATACAAAATGGTATAGTTATTTTATTTATTGAATTATTAACTTCTAATAAATCTAATATAATATTTATTGTTATTTCGTCAGTTTCCAAAGGAACTACAAAATCAAATTCTATACTTGTAATACTTTTATTATTTTTTAATTCATTTATTAAAAAATGAATAGATTGATTTAACAAATTTTTTTCTGTAAAATCAAATGTTAAATTTAATTCTATTAATGAAGTATTTTTGCTTAAACCTTCAAAAATATTAAATTTTGAATTTATATGTATATTTTGTAAAAAAATAGCATAAAAAATATCGTCAATATTTAAAGTTAATTTTTTTAATATATTATTTTTAAGCATTATTCGTAAAAGTTCATACGTACGCATATAAAAATTGATTGTATCATTTTTAGAAATCTTATTTTTAATATTACGGTCTAAAAAAGGAAAATCTAAAGATTTATATTTTTCAGGTATTTTTGATACATCTTCTAAAATATATTTTTTTTCTATTAAATTATATTTAAAATATGATAAATCAGAACCAAATGTTTCAAAATTAAAATTCATACCTAAACGAAGTGCGTTTAAACTCATTATTTTTAAATTTTCAAAATTTTGAATATTATACTCTTTATATATTTTTACTATTAAATTATTTAATACATCAATACATCTTAAATCATAATTAACCAATATATCAAATTCATCAATATGATTTTCTTGATAATTACGTAAATCACTATTTTTTAATTTAGATTTATTTTCATAAATCTCAATATAATAATCAATATTTTTAACAATTTCATTTTGAATAATTTTACATATTTCTTTCATTTCAACAGTACTATTATTTATTTTTAATAAATAAGAACTTCCTGAAAAAAAACGAAGAATACATTTATATTTTTCACAATTTTCAATATAATCATTTATATCATAACTTGACATAATTTCAATTAATTCAAAATTGTTTACGTTCATTTTTATTTACAAAAATAGACTAATTTACAAACTTACAAAAATTTACAATATAACTTACAAAAATTTACAAATTTACAATAATTTACAATATAACTTACGTTATACTTTTTAATATTATATATTACTTTTATTTTAAAATAAATATATTTTTAATTTAATCAATTTTTTAATATAAAAGATAAATCGTTAAAATATATAAATTATATAATTTATATATTTTAATAAAATGGTTAAAAAAATAGTTAAAAAAGTAGTTAAAAAAGAAGATGAAAGTGAAAATAATATAATAGAAGAAGTTCAAAAAAGTAAATTTTCATTAAAATCCATTCAAAATCATTTTAATGAAATTAATTATAATAAAGAACAATTAGCATTTATACATGCTCCTCTTGAACAATCCGTATTATTAGGAACACCTGGTTGTGGTAAATCTTCCACCATTATTGGTAAAATTATATATTTATTTTTAAACAAAACGTTTACAAAAACAAATCATTATAAACTTTTTACTTTTAGTAAACGTGCTTGTTCCGATTTTATTGAAAAAGGTCGCAACATACATAATCGAATTTTTCAAAAAAATTCAATTTCTACTTTACACTCTGTTTCCGGAAAACTTCTTTATTATATGACCCATAAACAATCATCTTCTAAAAATTCCGTTATTATGAGTGCTCTTTATTTATTTGATAAACAAAATTTAGAAAACATTGAACATTACAATTTACTTAAATCATATGACGGATTTAATGATTGTAAAGTTATTTTTGTGGATGAAGCTCAAGATATTTCTGATATTCAATACAAATTAATTATGAAAATTGGCGAATTTTACCAAATTCCAGTAATTATGATTGGTGATCCAAATCAAAATATATATCAATTTCAAAATGGAAGTGATAAATATTTATTAGAACATAATGGACCTAAATATTATTTAATACGCAATTACCGAAGTACACCGGAAAT
>JACCDZ011449539.1_pt1 | contig 56203 bp, 49 predicted proteins | sample 7449551 | NCBI WGS metagenome assembly JACCDZ01 (sample SAMN15323452, study PRJNA562643) | freshwater metagenome | isolation source: river surface water | place: USA:Blue River Watershed | collected 2017-08-18 | reverse complement strand
TCTGTGAGTGCCGTATCTTGCGCGACTAAAAGTGGCGCTAGGACGCAAGGGCTAACATCTAATACCCCAAGGTTGATAATCTGAACTTGTTGACCATTCGTTACTTCAGTTCCACCAGTACAGCCAGTAGGGCGTACACCACCAGGTAGTACACTTTCTCCATATTTATCGACCAATTCAATGCTTCCATTACCACTCAGGAAGTCATTAATACCATTGTCATTATATTCTTTCTCAAATAACTTATTAATTTGCGGATAGTTACCATTACCCGGAATAACCTTGTAGAATGACAGGCGCGTACCGCTACTACCCGCATCAAAAATGGTAGTATAAACAGGGCTAACTGCTTGAGTTGAACTACTGCTACCACTACCGACACAGCCAACCACCGCAACGCCGACAACCAAACATAGTTGAATCTTTATAACCTTTAATATTTTTCGCATATGCATAACTTAGACCTTTATTTAATTTTAATAAGTTACATTTCGCTTAATTTAAAACGGCTTGATTAATAGCTGAGTTTACCATCTGTTCACCAATTATAATTTTCAGTATCAGACGATGTACTAATCTTCTTCATACTATTGTATCAACTATTATCCATAATATCAATAGACATTTTTGTCTATTGATAGCTTATGCATGAAATTTTCACTTCCGAGCTTATATTCTGTGTGATATTCTTGGTGTAGTTGCAACTATTTAGCACTCAATCGCGTTCAAAGAGCGCAATTGATTCAACATGTGAGGTATGTGGGAACATATTCATCACACCAGCTTTAAGCAAACGATAGCCATGGGTGTGGACTAATACACCTGCATCCCGAGCCAAGGTGGCTGGATTACATGAGACATAGACAATCCGTTTGGGCGCAGTTTGTGGTGTAATTGACTTAACTAATTCAAACGCACCATCGCGAGGTGGATCAATTAACCATTTATCAAAATGACCCAATTTTTGCAACCAAACATCATCAATCGTAAATAAATTACATACTTGATAGGCAACTTTATCGCCTAAACCATTATGAATGGCATTTTGTTTAGCACGCTTCACTAGAGCATCAGCACCTTCAATTCCAACGACTTGTTTAGCTAGCCGCGCAATTGGTAAGGTAAAATTGCCAATTCCGCAGAAAAAATCCGCGATAACTTCATGCGTTTGTGGTGCGAGCAATTCCATTGATAAAGCCAACATTTCTTCATTAATATATGGGTTGACTTGCGTAAACTCACTTGGATTATATGGCATATCAAGGCTAAAGCGTTGAATAGTGTAACTTAATTTTGGCGCATCGACTGGATAAAATGGATAACATGTTTCTGGACCTTTTGGTTGTAGCCAAATTTGTAATGGATTTTCTAGTGAAGAATACTGTTCAATAAATTGTCGAATCAGCTGCTCATCTTCTGGGTTTAAAGCTTCCATATTGCGAATCACCAAAATCGTAACTTGGGTTCCAACCGCAACCTCAATTTGCGGGATTTTATCCCGAATGCTAACAGCACTAACTAACTCACGTAGCGGTGTAATTAATGCGGAAACATGGGGTGGTAAAATCAAACATTGATGCATATCCAGTACATAGGGTGCACCTTTTTCGCGGAAACCAACGAGTGCACCACCTTTTTTAGCTACATAACGCGCGGATAAACGCGCACGATGACGATAACCCCACGGCACGCCAGCTAATGGTGACATAATTTCTTCTGCTACAACGTTACCTAAATGCTGTAAATTGTCAGTTAAGACTTGCTGTTTAATGCGAATTTGCTCATCAAAACTCACGTGCTGCATTGAACAACCACCGCAAACACCATAATTTGGACACTCAGGTGTTACTCGTTTTGGACTTGCTTGAATAATTTCAACTAATTTGGCTTTATCAAAGCTTGGCTTACGCTTAACAATCTCAATTAAGACCTCTTCACCAGCCAATGCGCCGTACACAAAGACGGTTTTACCCTCAATTCGTGCGATTCCTTTACCTTCATAATCTACTGATTCTATCGTAACTGTATATTGCTCTGCCATTTTATTCTTTCGTAATAATTATTCATTAGGCGTGATTTTAACATGGCTTAATTCATGGGATAAGAACTCTGTTTAAATTAACCTTTTTTGCTTGACCAGCTAAACACCAAATGGGTTGCGCGGCGAATCTGGGTTAGTTGACTAACGCTTAATTCAAATTCGGTAAAGTTATTGATATCATTGATAATTGGCTGGAGAACTTTCTTTTTTAGATTGCGAATATCGCCATATGAAGGTGCATTTGCCCACACTAACGCTCTAAAGTCATCAATGGTTAAGGTAAAAGAACTTTCGTGAGAATTAATTATTTTATTATACATAATTTCCGAATAAACCGAGGTAAATAAATGGGTTGCAGCAAAGTTAATTTTTGTAAAATTTTCACGTCCCCAATAGTCTAGTTGCCAGTGTAAAAAATGAATAATTTGCGGGTTAATCGCTAAATTTACGTATAAACTATCATACTCAATCTCAGCAAAGAAATTGCTACATTGCTGCCCAGTTGGCTTAATTTGATAGAGTTTGCGCTCCATGAGGCGCTCAATCAATGCATCTAGCTCTTCCTGAAGGTTTAGATTCTGCAAATCCCAGTCCAATAATTGATAAAGTTCCGTGCGTAAAAATGAAACCGTCAGTGCCGCAGTTGATTCCTCAGGAAAGTTGCTCATTTGGGTGGCAACCTTAAATAAAAGCTGTACATGCAAGCGATAATCGGTAATTTTGCCCTTTGGGCGTGCAACTACATAACGCGAGCCATCACTTAATGGAGGGTAAATAATAGTTTTTCGATGAGTTAGGGCCATGGGATTCCTTATTATTTTAGCCAGAGCTTGACAAGCGCTGCGCCGTTGAATTACAATTGTGTACTTAATAAATATATTGTACACAATTAACCTTTGGAGAGCCAATCATGCAACTAACTAAATATACCGTTACACTTAAAAGTCTATTTTCTTTCCCTGCTTGTCCTATAGACTCAGATGAATTGAATTCAGCCAGTTTATTGGCAAACCAGCAGGAAAATCAACGAATCACAAATTTAGTTCAGGGTTTTCTTAAACAGCATAGTTTAAGTTTCTTTAATGCGTTGTTAAAGAATTGCAGTATTGATTATAATAAAAATCAACTCTACATAAATATGAAATTGGATGGTCTTGCCTATTGTGTTGAATGCTATAAAAATTTGCTTAAAGACTATCTGAATCAGTACAATTACACCTTTAAACGTATAATCATTTTATAATTGGAAGCGCAAATGACTCAAGAAACAAATGCAATATTAGTTAAACGCATCGGCTGGATTGCCTCGATTATGGCAATTCTAATGTATGTTTCATATATTGACCAAATTATGCGCAACTTAGCCGGGCATAGCGGCTCGGTAATTTTACCCATTATGACGGTGATTAATTGTTCTTTTTGGGTGCTGTATGGCTGGTTAAAACCAAGCAAAGATTGGCCAATTATTTGCTGTAATTTACCTGGAATTGTACTTGGCATTATTACGGTTGTAACGGCGCTACTTTACTAAAAGAGCTACCAGAATTGAAGAAATTCGTGCAGCTATCCAGTAGGTGTAATAAAGCAGAAGCTACCTAGATGATTCTTTTAGTTATAATCTTGCCAGCGTAGTCAGGCGCAAATATTTTAAATGATAACGATATAGCTCAAAACTGCGAACAGTTTAATTTTTGCTACCTATTTTACAGCTACAGCTACCACAATAGGTTAAGTTATTGGTCACATCACTACCATTAATCCGTAGGAAGCCATTAAACTTAGTTTGCTCGCAGCCGCTTGGATGAACAAAATGCAGACCAAGATCGCCACCACTATGTATCACCTTACCACAAGCTTCAACCGTGCTACCCAGGTGATAGCTGCGTTTGAAATCATCAATAATCCCAACATCACGCACGCTACTGGCTTGCGCTAAACTTAGATTTTTATAAAACAAATTATCCACCACAATTTTATAGGTTTCACCGCTACCATCACGAATAAAGAACTGAGTATGCGTCATCGGATAATTACTGGTGTTAAACTTATGTGAGGTATTGAATTTAAACAACGGCTTACCTTGCAACTGCACCAAAGTTCCGCTCACTAAAGTACAGGCTTGGGGTTGCTTAGCTGCATAACTCAACGCAGGTAAATTAACGATCAGCAGCAAAAATATTACACGTAAAAGTTTTTTCATCTAAACAACCCCGCTTAATTTTTAAGATTCAACTCCAGCACCATACGCTTGTACATCAGCGTGATAGCTCGAGCGTACTAAAGCACCTACCGCTGCGTGTTTGAAACCAATTTGATAAGCAAATTTCTCTAATTCAGCAAACTCATCTGGGGTCACATAGCGTAAAACTGGTGAATGATGCAGCGATGGTTGTAAATATTGACCAATCGTAATCATCTCAATATCATGCTCACGCATTAAAACCATTAAAGCTTTAATTTCTTCATTAGTTTCACCAATTCCAACCATAATTCCCGATTTAGTTGGTACATCTGGACACATCGCTTTAAATTGCTTCAATAAATTCAATGAGTTTTGTAGATCAGCACCAGGGCGTTGTGCTTTATATAAACGCGGCACGGTTTCCAAATTATGATTTAAGACATCTGGTGGACATGCTGCCAAAATGTCTAAGGCCTTATCTAAGCGCCCACGGAAATCAGGCACTAAAATTTCAATTTTAGTCTGCGGGCGAACTTTACGAATTTCCTGAATGCATTCAACAAAATGTCCAGCACCGCCATCACGCAAATCATCGCGATCAACGCTGGTAATCACCACATAGCGTAATTTCAAAATATCGACCGAATTAGCAACTTGTGCTGGTTCGGTTGTATCAAGTGGATTGGGTAAGCCATGTCCAACGTCACAAAATGGACAACGCCGCGTGCAAATATCACCCATAATCATAAAGGTTGCGGTGCCTTTATCAAAACACTCGCCAATATTTGGGCAACTAGCTTCTTCACAGACGGTATGTAATTTATGTTCACGGAGTAAATTTTTCACGCGATTAAAATTTTCACCAGTAGGGAGTTTTACTTTAATCCATGAGGGCTTCTTCAATACTTCAGCCAACGGAACCACTTTAATTGGAATTCGCGCTAATTTATCTTCATTACGTAACTTGACACCTTGTTTTTTACTTTCACTCATAACTACTCCGCTTACCTAAAAATTTAAGTTCAATTTATGATTATAACAAATTGCTTTTAACTAGTAACCACTTTATCAACTCAGGCTCTTGAATTAATTTCCTGTAATTCGCTAAAATCCACAAATACCTCCGAACTCGGATATTGCTTTCCAATCAAATGCTTGATTTTCTGGGATAGATCTTGCACATCTTGACCGCTATCACTATCAAAAGGATCAATTGAAACAATAATTAAATACTTATTATTCCCAATAATCATTGACTTAATAAAATTAATTTGTTCAATATTAGTACAGTTTTTGCTAATTAACTGGCGGAGTTTATAGGTTTCGGCAGCACTTAAACTTTCACCCGCGAGTAATTTATATAATTCAAAAGCTAATAATAAAGCCAATAAACCTAAAATTACACCTGTGGTTACCGCACCGATGCCATCAAATACTGGATTAATTAGATAAGCCAGTAAAATAAAAATAAATGAAAAACCTAAACCTAATAACGCCGCGGTATCTTCAATAATCACCACCACCGTGGCTGAGTCCGAGGTTTTACGTAGATATTTAAAAAAGCCGTCCTTACTTTTTTTAGCTTTATAGGCTTGAAGTAATGAATATCCCTCAACCGCGATTGCAAATACCAAAATGGCTAAGACCCAACCAACATTTCTAATTTGTTGTGGGTGTAATATTTGATGAATTCCCTCATAGATCGAAAAAATTGCTCCAAACATAAATAAAACAATGGCAACCATAAACGATAAAATAAATTCTTCTTTACCATAACCAAAGTTAAATTTGTGATTGCCGCGAATTAAGGCGCGTTTATTGCCGACAAATAATAAAATTTGGTTGGCACTATCGGCAAAACTATGTACTGCTTCCGATAGCATTGCGGATGAGGCGGTAAATAAAAAGCCAATTAATTTGGCTAAAGCAATTGATAAATTACCAATAAAAGCGGTCAAAATAGCTCTACTGGTATGGGTTTCGTTCATTTTAAACCTTAAACAAGCACAGTTTATAAAATTAAAAGAGGTTTTTCAACCTCTTTCTAGCCTTAGCCAATTAATTATTTTTGTGGATAATCGTAATTAAACAACCATTTAATCCCGAATTTATCAGTTAACATCCCAAAGCGTGCACCCCAAAAAGTATCCTGGAGTGGCATCGGAATAGCCTTAGCATCACGCGCCAGAAGATCGAACACACGTTGTTGTTCTTCGATGGAAGTGAAATCTAAACTCAAAGAAACTGTACTACCCGCAGGATTGCGCGGTGGCATACTACATGCATAAGCTGGGTCATCACTCATGTCAGATGCCATAAAGCAAAATTCTGCCGAACGAAAAGTTGCATGCATAATTTTATTTTGCCAATCGGCGGGAAGTTGCTTGGCTAATTCAGGATTTTCACTATACAAGTGTAGTTCTTCTACTTTGCCTGCAAACGCTTCGCTATAAACTGCCAGCGCTTCATGAGCATTACCAGCAAAATTTAAATAAGGAATCAATTTCATCATTACACCCATTTAAAGTTAAATTGTTTTTAAAATTAATTCAGCAACATTAACCCCTGCTTGCTGATAAATTTGTTGCATCGCGGTTGGACTAGTAATATTAACCTCGGTTAAACAGGTTCCAATTACATCAATTCCAGCAATTAAAATCTCATTTTGTTTCAACCATTTGGCAACTTCTTCGGCAATGCGATAATCTTCTGCATTCAATGGATGCACTTCACCCCGTCCGCCAACGGCTAAATTACCACGAATTTGCCCATTTTGTGGGATTCGATATAAGCAATGATCAACAATCTTGCCATCGATAATAAAAATTCGCTTATCGCCGTGAATTACTTCTGGAATAAATTTCTGTACCATAATCGTTTGTGTGAAATAATCGGTTAAAGATTCTAAAATTGCTCCTTGGTTCGGATCATCATTGGCAATCCGAAATACTCCACGCCCAGCCATCATATCAATTGGCTTGGCAACGCAGACACCATGCTCTAAAATAAAATCTAAGATAACTTGTTTATTTTTACTCACCAAGGTTGGGGTAATTAATTCGGGAAAATTTAAAATGGTTAATTTTTCATTGAAGTTGCGCAAGGCACTGGGTTTATTTAATACTTTAACTCCTGAGCGCTCGGCTAGTTCAAGAATCTGAGTTAAATAGTAATATTCTAAATTAAAGGGTGGGTCATTGCGGACTAAAATAGCATCAAAATGAGTTAAGTTAACCGTGTTTAAACGTTCAACCACTTGAAACCAATCTTTAGTCGAGTAAATTTCACTCACACCGTGAGCTAATTCTAATTCACAAACATTGGCAAAGGCTTGATTTTCGCGCGCATAAATTTCGCCAGGCGCGCAATAACTGAGTTGAAAGCCCATATCTTTGGCAGTTAACATCAGCAAATAAGTTGAGTCACCCGCAATATTAAAATTAGCTAATGGGTCAGCAATAATTAGAATTTTTTTCATAGAGTACTCTTAAAAATGGTAAAAAACTGAAAGTAATACTAATCCGTTGTTTGTGTTCATTAGCGTCTGGTTATTGTTGGTGACTGTGGTATTACCAATATAATCATATTCGGCACGTAAGCCAACGGTGTTCCAGCCATACTCAGCACCAAGACCCAACACAGGTACCATACTTGATGCATTACTCGGAACTGATACTGAATTTTGTCCAGCTGAACCAGTGGAAACTACGGTTCCACCATTAAAACTAGTTGTGGTATAACCAACCGCTAATTTTCCAAAGATCGACAATCCACTCAAAGCATTAGCAAATAAGCCAAATGGTAAATGGCCAACGATACCTAAATCTAAAATTTGTTGACTGGCATTGATTGAACCTTGGGTTCCAGTTGACGGATTATTGCCAGTTGTATAATTTACATTGGCAATATAATCATAATCGGCTTGAATACCGAGATAACGATTGAAATCATAACCAGCAAAAATTCCACCAGCCATTGTTCCACCACTTTTACTGCCTGCTCCATCAACAAAGCTAAATCCATTGGTGGTTGAGCTATTAATTGTGCCATAACCAGCACTAACTCCAACATAAGTTCCACTATCCGCAAAAGCGGCAACACTCAGTACACTTAACAAAGCCCCTAATTTGAATTTTGACATAAACCACCTCTCTAGTTGGCTACATTCTTCGTGATATTTTAGCCTAATAACTTAACACTGTTGACAAATTTCTTGTAAATACTGGGTATTATACAACTTAATTAGCTCCTTCGAGGCAAGAATTACAATCCAGCCAAACTTTTAGATTACGAAATAATTAACCACAAACTAATTGAATTAATTTTTGGGGGTAAGTTGATTTTCTTCTGGAAATTCTTCACTGCTTGCCGCCCGTGAGTTAACTGTTGGGCTGTCTGGTTGATTATCATAAGTAGTTAGCGAATTATTGTTTGGAGTATTTCCATTATTTGCACATGCAATTAGAGTTAGCGTCATTCCAGCGATTAAAATAATTCGTTTGTTCATAATTATTTCCTTAAAATAAAAGTTATAAGAGTCATTTAGATTCTTATTTTACCATTAGTGAGCTATTTCCATTTATTTTTAGTGAATTGACTCAGGGCTCTTTTAGCCAATTAGTCTGCAACGTAGCAATGGATTAGATTTCTCTGAGTGTTTATGCGCATGAGGTGATATGCAATAAAATTATATCAAGCTTAGCGGTAATTTACTTTCTACAATGTATTTTGTGAACCGTTTAAAATTAAATCGATGTAGCGACGAAATGTGTTTAATTTTTAATGGATGCCCATAATGAGGCAAAGACAATTATAAGACCACCACACCACGCGATTAGACTTAATGATTCATGCATAATTAAGACCGCATACAATGCACCCCAAACTGGTTCGGTGCCCATGAGTAAAGAAACTTTTGCTGGCGAAGAACGCCGCACCGTGAAATTTTGCACAAAAAAAGCAAACAGAGTGCAAAAAATGACCAAATAACCTAAACTCAGCCAAAAAGTTGAGCTTTGTGGCAGTTGAATTGTGCTTTTAAAGTTTATTACTAATGTTAAAACTAAACAACTAATTCCAACTACGCCTGCTTGGATACAAGTTAGAAAAATACTACTGATTTCAGGTTTATTTTGCGTAAGTTTCTTAGTTAGTGTAACCATTACACCGCGTAAAGCTGCGGCTAAAATAATTAGCCAGTCGCCAAGGTTAAATTGAAAAGATTCTTGTGCTTTGACACTCAATAAAAAGGCACCGAAGAGTGATAGGATTGTTGCGATAATCATACGCCGAGAAGGACGTTCTTTCAAGATAATCCATTGAATAAATGGTGTAAACACGATATATAAACTAATTAGAAATGCCGAATTGGATGCACTGGTATGTGCCAAACCATAAGTTTCTGCGATAAAAATTGCTAATAAAATTAGTCCTAATGGTATCCCAATTTTCAGACTTGAAATTAATTGTTGGTAACTTAACCTAAAGCCAGCAGGTGAAAATATAATGCAAGTTAAGATAAAACGTAGCGCGATAAATCCTAAAATTGGATAATATAAAATTGCGGTTTTGGCGATGCCATAACTAGTTCCCCACACGATTGCCACAAGTAATAATAAGCTAAAGTCTAATAAGTTCCCAGTTTTGAGTTTGGTCATTGGTAAGTTCCTTGTGCAGTTAAGATCGATTTGCTGTTATTAAATTGCTCAAGAATCGCCAGGCTTTACTACGTTTGAATAAGAGATATAGCAGTTGATTAAGTGCTGTAATAAATCATTGGTTGATTGAATCGCATAGCTGGCATGTTGTCCAAGCCAAGATCCTGTGTAATCAAATAAGCCATGATTGCGTGCAAAACCACGTAATTTAGCGCTGGCATAATGTTGAATTGGGAATGGATAAGCGCATTGGTCTAATTGTTGCATTAATTGGTTATTGATGCCACGTGCCCATTTGCCAGTTAAATTTTGGCTTAGAGCGGTTGAGTTAGAACTTTGTCTGATTAAATATTGCTGATGAGTTAAGTCTAGATTACTAAGATTACTTAACATAAACGAAGTTCCTAATTGAACATAATTTGCTCCTGCAGCTAAAAACTGTGTAAAATTGGCGCAATTAATCCCGCCTGTTACAATCAATGGAATAGCTAAATTTAAGCTTTGTACTTGCTTTAATAATTCTAAGCTGGATAGTTGATTACATTGCTCATTATTAATAAAACTGGCTTGATACCACCCGCGGCAACGCCCTGTAAGACGATGGCATCTACACCACTTTGGTAGGCGGCATGTACTTCAGCTAAATTCGTTGCATTTGCAATTACCACCACCGCGTGTTTTTTTAAACGCAGCATGTTATTAGGACTAAATAAACCAAAGGTACAACTAACGACCGGAAGGTTGTGTTTCAGTAATAAGCTAATATATTCATCCTCTGGAATTGTTGCTGGAAGCGTAAAGTCAGGCTCATCAGGCATACCGAGTTGTTGTTCTAATGCTATGATTGATTGTGGTTTCAATAATACTTGTGAGGTTTTTCGTTCAGGCTCAATAAATACATTTACCGCAAAAAGTTTTACGGTTAATTGTTTAACTTTCAGAATAAATTCTTCTAATGCAGCGAGACTCAAATATCCTGAGGCAATTGAGCCGAGCATACCAGCATTGGACACGGCGGCGACTAATTCTGGCGTGAGAATATTCCCAGCCATTGGAGCTTGGATGATTGGGTAAGTAATCTTTAAAAGTTGCTTATGTTGCAGATAGTGTTTTTTCATTGATTAAAGTTCTAAAACATAGGTTAAGTAATGTTCATCGCGCACAAAGCCAATTTTCTCATATAGTTTTTGTGCTTGAAAATTGTCTTGTGCTGTTTGTAGTGAAAGCCATGAGGCTTGGTGTTCGCGACAGAATGCAATACTTTTTTGAATTAATCCTGTAGCAGCGCCAGCTTGGCGGGATTCTGGAAGGACGTATAAATCATTTAAAATCCACGCTTTTTTGGCAGATAGCGAGCTAAAGATAGGATATAACTGCGCAAATCCAACTAATTTACCAGCTAACGTGGTCGCAACGAATAAAGTTGAATCTTGGCTGCTAAGACGTTCAGCTAAGAATTTACGCCCTAGATTGAAATCATCAGCTTGTTGGTAAAATAATCGATAGGCGTTAAATAATTCAGCTAAATCATCTAAGTCTTCAAGTTGTGCTTGGCGAATAGTTGTCTTTAAAGTCATGGTTAATCCCTCAAATATGTGTAAGTATGAATCTGAATTATATCGTCTTGATGTAGAATTCCCGTCAAATTTTGCGCATTAAAATAAGTTCCAAAGGCGGCACCTTTTTGCTTATCATCACGATTATATTTGGCTAAGATTTTTAAGGGGAGGTTATTACTCAGTTGACCAGTTTCTTGATCGGTGGTAATTATCATGCAGCGCCCACAGGCTTTTTCTCGGCGTAAATTAATTTCACCGATGGTTAAATTTTGCCATAAATTTTCATAAAAAGCTCCTTGTCCACCCGATAGAATAATGTTTGCCCGAAAACGATTCATGTTAATCGGAGCGCTATCATTTTCAGCTAATTTTTGGTTGAGCCAAGCGAGCGATTCAGTTGACGCAATTAGAACTTGGCGCGCATCAACGAGGCTAATGGCTGGAGATCCAATATCTGAGCTTACGCGAGTATGTTGCGAGTTTATTGTAACTAAGCGGCACTTAACCTTGAGAATGGCACTCAAAAACTCCGCCACCGAATCGCCACAGTCGAGCATCTCACCACGATGTTTCCAAACTTGCGCCATAATTGGTAATTTGGCAGCGCATAATTTTAATTTAAATATTTGATCAGTATAGCTTAAGTATAAATATTCGGCATCAAAATCAACCTTAATTAATGCCATTTTTGTAATTTCACGCTGGGTTAAACAGTTTCCTTGCTCATCGACTATCATCCAGCGACGATCAAATTCGGGACCAAACCGATCAAATTTTAAGTGGTTTACTCTAACTCCAGCTAAAGATTTAACTGGGTAAACGTAGAGTGCTGTAATTTTTATTTTTGGCATGAGTTTGTTTCCTTGGTTAAATTTCAAAATTAAGCGCCATTAGGTTTAAACACGGTTTATCTTGGCTCAGGCAAATTGGTGCCTCAAAATGTAAATCAATTTTTTTTAAGAGTTTAATGGAACGCTGATTATTTGGATTTACAATTGCAATCAAGCGCTTTAATTTCAAATTATTTATGGCGTAATCTTTAATTAAAAGCGCTGCTTCATAGGCATAACCGCAGCCAGAAAATTCATCTAAAAATGCAAATCCAATATCCACATCAGCAAGCTCCGCGCGCTTAATTAAACCGCACAAACCAATTGCAAGACCATCCGCTTTGCGCTCGACGGCAAATAAGCCAAAACCATGTTGTTGATACATACTTAAGGGACCATCAATTAGATATTTTGTGGCTGCATCGATGCTATAAATTTGCTTATCACCGATAAATTTTAGCCATGATTCTTGATTTAGGAGTTGAAGAATAAATGTAGCGTCGTTTAAATCTAAATTTCGAATGATTAGTCTTTCACTGGTGCCAATTTGGGACATGTGTGCTCCTCTTTATAGTGCAGGAAATTTAAAGGGTTTTCGGGGTATTACAGATTTAAGTGATACAAATTGTATTATAAAGCATGTGGTTGAGGAAAATAAATACTTTTAGATGTAAATGATTTTGTATTAGCATTAACACTTTTAATTGTATGGCAATTTAGGTTACAAAACGAGAGTCCGGGTAAAAACCCGAACTTTCATTTTACATCAGATTAAATGCTTAATCGACTAAAATATGTCCAAATTCGCGAATTGCTGCGGACAACATAGCTAAATCAAGTACTTTGTAACTTTGGAGTTCTTCTAAGATAGCTTTAACTTTATTAATTTTATCTTGATTAACTTCCATCCACGCCAAAGTATCACCATTAGTGGTATTAATTGCTGAAAGCATAGTTGAACGATAAAGCTTGAAGATATCCGCTAATAATGCTGAGCGCGCTAAGGCCTGCCATTTATTGCCGCGTGAAAGCAACAACACATTTTTACGCATCCAGTCAACTTGTAATAAACGTCCCGCGATAAAGTAATTGCGTGCGACTAAATCATAATCCAGATTATGTTCCAGCGCTAGCCACACAATGTCCATCACTTGTGGTAAATAACCTTGACGAGAAATAACGGTCGCCAATTCAGTTGGTACATTATTAGCTAGGTATAAGCTCTCTTCCTCGTGAACATCAGGATATTCTTCACTCTTAATTAGTTGACCCATGTGTTTTTCTAACGCGGTTACATGACCTTTGTATTTGCTAATAATTGCACTTGCACTAGTTAAGTCTTTAACATAACGTAAAATCCAACGACATAAACGCTCAACGGCTTTTTCAATACCAACATAAAGTCTTAATTGGATTTCCGCATCAATTTTATTGTCTAAGGTTTCAACTTGTGCATAAAGGCGCTGTGCATCGAGCAAGTTATAGGCAATCCACCAAGATTTAATAATTTCTGGTAATGGTGCACTAAATTCATCGCTAAAGCGTGAAATGAAAGTCATTCCCGCCCGATTCACCACTAAATTGGCAAGTTGATTGGCAATAATTTCTTTGCGTAAATAATGAGTTAGAATATACTCTTTATAATTTTCTTGCAAATGAGTTGGGAAATAACTAATTAATAAATCATTGAAATCTGGATCGGTTACCAAAGATGATTTAAGGATTTCACGATCTAAGGACATTTTAGAGTAGGCTAATAATACCGACATCTCAGGTGATGTGAGACCTTTATTCTCTTGCATTCGTTCATTAATTACTTCATCACTTGGAAGAAATTCAATTTTACGGTCTAGTTCACCAGATTTTTCCAGCTTATTCATGAAAATTTGATGATTTGGTAAAGTATAGCGTGCACGATAGCCAGCAGTACGTAAAACCAAGGTTTGTAAGTAATTATCGCGTAAAACTAATTGACCAACGTTGTCAGTCATTGATTCTAAAATTTCATTGCGTTTAGCTTCAGTCATACCAGTTTTTTGCATAATTGCCGCAAATAAAATTTTGATGTTAACTTCATGATCTGAACAATCAACCCCAGCTGAATTATCAATGGCATCGGTACAGATATTTCCACCATTAATGGCAAACTCAATCCGACCCAATTGCGTAGCACCTAAATTACCACCCTCACCAACCACGCGAACTTGTAAATCTTTACCATTTACGCGTAAATTATCATTGGCTTTATCTTTTACTTCTTCATTGGATTGGCTCTCAGCTTTAATATAAGTTCCAATTCCGCCGTTATATAATAAATCAGCTTTAGCTTTCAGAATTAAGTTGATTAATTCGGTTGGTGCCATTTCATTAACCGTTACACCCAACCATTGTTTAACTTCGGCAGTTAATGGAATGGTTTTACTTGAGCGTAAATAGATTCCACCACCCGCTGAGATCGTGCTTGTATCATAATCCGCCCAGCTTGAGCGCGGTAAATTAAACATGCGTAGGCGCTCAGCATAGCTCTCTGCTACATTTGGATTTGGATCAAGGAAAATATGCATATGGTTAAAAGCGGCGATTAATTTGATATGTTTAGATAATAACATTCCATTCCCAAACACATCGCCCATTAAATCACCAATTCCAATTACGCTGAAATCTTGAGTTTGGGTGTCAATTCCTAGATGACGGAAATGGCGTTTAACCGCTTCCCACGCACCCTTGGCAGTAATTCCCATTTTTTTATGGTCATAACCAACCGAACCACCTGATGCAAAAGCATCACCTAACCAGAAGTTGTATTTTAGTGACATTTCATTGGCGAAATCTGAGAAAGTTGCCGTGCCTTTATCGGCGGCTACAACTAAATACGGATCATCATTATCTAAGCGAATAACTTGTTGTGGATGAACGATTTGTCCATTGACTAAATTATCGGTAATGTCTAATAACCCAGAGAGGAATTGTTTGTAACAAGCAATTCCTTCCGCCATGTAGGCTTCATGGTTCTTAATATCAGGGAGTTTTTTACATACAAACCCACCTTTTGAACCAGTTGGCACAATCACCGAGTTTTTAACCATCTGAGCTTTCACTAGTCCCAATACTTCGGTGCGGAAATCTTCTTTGCGATCTGACCAGCGTAGTCCGCCACGTGCAACCTTACCACCGCGTAAATGGATCGCTTCAAAACGTAATGAATACACAAATACTTCATATAACGGATAAGGCTTAGGTAAATTTAAAACCTTGGCGGATTCTAATTTGAATGAGATATATGGTTTATGTGTACCATCGGCAAGTGTTTGATAGTAATTGGTGCGTAACATTGCATTAACTACTGAAAATGCGGCTTTTAGAATTTGATCTTCGGCAATGTTTTCAACTTTATTTAATTCAGCAGTGATTAATTGTTGAATTTCACTGACTTGAACGGCAGAATGATGACGAGGGCAGAATTTGGCTTCAAATAGACCAAATAATTGACCACTAATATTCGCATATTTTTTTAAACAATCGCTAATGTAGCTGGCTGAAAATGGCAAATTAGTTTGTGCCATGTATTTTACAATTCCGCGAATTAATGAAACTTGTCGCGCGCTAAGTCCACCATGTAAAACTAATTTATTTAGGCTGTCACTTTCAATTTGACGGGTAAAGGCGGCTACAATTGCTGTTTTTAGTTTTTCAATTAATTCTGGGTCGTTAATTTTGCTAATTAATCCCGCAGGAACTTCGACGCCAAAATCACAAACATAAATTTTTTCATCTTGGGAAATTTTAATTTTATAGGGTTTTTCATCGAGTAATTTAAAGCCAAAATTTTCAATAATTGGTAATCCGCGCGACAAACTTACCGTGTCGTTATAACGCAAGAGCTTAATTTGCCAAATATTATCTGAGGTCTGTTCACCATCGTTAATTGCAATGGCGTATTCATTGCTTGAATTTAAACCAGCCATTAGATTGCAATCTGCAATTATTTCAGCAATGGAGTGTTTGTTTAAATATTCTTCAGATAATGCTAATACATAATTATTAAAGATATCAGCGCTTAAATTATTTTTTAATTGTTCTAGACGATTACTCATTATATTTCCTTGTAAACGTTAGTGGTTTAAATAACTTTTTCCGCGCTAATTTTTGTCAGTTGGATTGTTATTTAAATGGTAAATAGTTTACCTAGACCACATGATTTTTTGCTGGGGTTATTATAAGTTATCCTGAAATTTCAGCCTAGATATAATTTGCTGCAGCGCAAAATTAGATTGTTAATTAGTTGGCATATATATTTAATAACATCAATATACTATCTAGGATTGATTAGTTTATAACCTACATTTGATTAGTTCAATTTATTTAATAAATTAGCTTATAACGCGGCTAAACAGTTAACTGCTGTTGAGGATAATCAAACTACTTTTCTTCTTTAATCTTAGGCAGATAATCAATGTATAGCTGGCTTAACTTTTTGTAAGGGCATACTTTAAACGTTGAAAGTAAATTTAAGCTAAATTAAATCGGTGCTGGATTATTTTAGGCGTAGTTTTGTGTTGTGGTTAGATTTGCTTCAGATGTATATGAAAAAAGCGATACCCAGAGAGTATCGCTTTAATGAAGTTAGGACAACTTATTGGTTATAATAATCTTTAACCGCTTGGATAATTGACTTACTTGGTGTCTGTGCATCACCATCCAATTCCCAATACATAGTTCCACCAAGACCGCTGGCCTTAACCGCTTTAGCTTTCTCAACTGCAGACCACTGATCATCATAGGTTACGAATGAGTTCGTGCTTGCGCTGTATGCCCATGGTTGTAACGCATCTTTACCGTATTGGTTGAATGTCGCAACATTGGTTGTTGAATTATAGTAGGCCAAGCTTGTAACCCCAGCAATTGGGTTGCTACTACCACAACCAGTTGCAGGATTATTTACAGGGTTAACAATACATTTATAATCCAAAATACCATTTTCATAATCACCAAAGCCAGCTCCTGTTACAGTTTGGAATAAACCACCGTTAGTACCACTCGACACTGTCATAGTTCGAGCATACAAAGGAATTCCAGCCACTAATTTCTTCGCAGGTACACCATGCGCTATATAGTTTTCCATTGAAGACTTAATTGACCAGCCTTCATCTTTGCCAACTTTATGCGTGCCAATGTTTGAGAAGTCATAATTAGCTTGGAAATATGCAGGTCCAACATCAAATGAGCCATGATAGTCATAATTCATTACATTAATATAATCCATTAAACCACCAACTTGTGCCCAGAAGTTTGAAACGCTATTCGGGTTACCTGAGCTTTCTAGCGCTAAAATATTATCACTGCCGCCATTTACTGCGATAGTTAATGTATACTTCTTACCATCTTCTTTACTGGCTTTATCTAGGGCCGTGCGTAAGGTTTGATAGAAGGTTAACATTTTTTTAGCTGGAGCAACGTTATTGTTATAGTCAGACCACCATTCCCAATCAATATCAATGCCACTAAAGCCAGTTTTACGCATCAAAGCAATTGCTTGAGTTGTAAAATTGTTCATACTAGCTTGTGATGAGGCTAATTGTTCAAACATTGGGGCGGTGGTGATACCGTTATTAGTCCAACCACCAAATGATAGATGAGCTTTCATGTATGGATATTGTAACATTGCACGGCTGACCGCACTTAGACCCCAACTATCGGCTGATGCATCGAGAGACATGATATTACCAGTAGTTTTGTCAAAACCAATAAAGGCATAAATTACATCATTGATGTTATTAAATGGCATTTTGGCTGGATTATATTGACGTCCCCACACCGACCATTGTGCATAATAGCCAGCATTAACAAAGCCGTTACCTGGATCTTTACATCCCGTGTCAGCACATGGTTGTTTAATACCTAATGCAGCACCATCAACTGTAACCGCATATACAATTGGATCGACTACGCCAGTTAACACTACGGCATTAGCTGAATCCGTACCCATAATATCGCAAGACTGGGTTAAATCTAAAGATTTAGCACTGTCTTTTGGTGTAACGGTGGTTATATATTTACCAGCACTAGGCGTAGTTACAAAATTCAAGTTATCCACTTGTTGACCAAAACAATAACCCCAACCCGATTTTTGCTGGAAGTTAGAGGTAAAGCTTAATGATTTACCAGCTGCCAATCCTTGTACCGATAAGACGATTTTGTTATTATAGTCTTTGAATGGAGCAACGTAATCATAGGTTGCAGTACTAACTGGCGTGGTTTTAACCACAAAACCTGCGTTAATTGTTTTAGCTGCTGTAATTACACCAGTGCTAGTAATAGGGTTGACTTCATAATTACCTGCAGCTGCATTGATCGCAACACCAAGGTTTAAGCCGCTCTCAATTTTGTACAGCGTACTACCATTAGCTTTACCAGTTGCATTAACATAGCTATACTTATTCGCTGCATCGCTAAATGTAGTACTTGCAGTATCACCAGTGCTTAAACCACTAATTGCAACGGTTAGGTTGTTTTTAGCAGTAGTTGAAGCTTTCATCGGAATTGCCAAGCTAGTTGTGTTTCCAGCTGTAATTGCCAAAGCTGGTAAGCCGCTTTCAATATAATAAGAACCTAACAACGGATCAGCAATACCTGTTGTCATTTTGACTACATACGCATGGGTGCTATCTGTAATTGGTAAATCACCAGTTGCAAATGAGCCACCTTGTTTAATAGTATAACTATTTACTACTGCATTCGAAGCTTTGGTATTTAAGATTTGTACTTGTAAATCACCAGTGTAAGCAGTAACCACATTGGCTAAACTAATTGTAGCGCTACCGGTAGTAATTACAGGTGATGTTTTGTCATACTTAACTGTAACTGGTGTCACTGAACCACTTACAATTGTTGGCGTTGCCGATGGTGTGTATGTAACCGTTGTGCTAGTAATGCTAGTGCCAGCCACGGTGTATTTTGCACCACCAGTTAAACCAGTAATTTCTTGCGTATAACTACCACCTAATGATGCAGTTGGTACTACAAAGTTTGCTACACTTGAACCTGTGCTAGTCGTAACATTTACACTTAGACCATTACAAGTACTGGTACCAGTGCAACCTGCATTGCTAGTATTAACCACCACGCTCAATGAGCCAGTTGTTGGTGTGGGAGTTGGGGTTGGCGTTGGTGTCGGAGTTGGATTTGAAACCAAAGACCAAGCGCTTGACCATGCGCTACCGCTACCTGGAGCATAGGCCCATTCTGAGGTGCTGTTACACCATGGCGCTACGGTTGTTGATAAACATTGATAAATTTTGCCATCGCTACCTTGAACTTGGCTACCAGCTACATAACTACCACGTCCATCTGGATAAATTTTGTATTGTCCAGGGGTTGGAGTTGGGCTTGGCGATGGTGTTGGAGTAGGCGTGATAGTTGGACTCGGGGTCGGTGTAGGCGTTGGCGTAGGTGTCGGGGTTGGACTCGCACCATTAATTGCAAAGCTACTCGTTGCTAACGTTGAATTAAATGCGGCACCAGTTAAGTTTAAGCCGCCACCAAATGAAATGGTTTGCTTAGCTTTAATAGTTGGATTGTTATTATCCGCAGTAACTAAACCAATTTGTTGATTGGCATTACCAGCGCTAAAAGTTAATTTGTATGCGGTACTGTTAATTTGCCAATTATTCAAAGTGCCAATAGCAACGCCTTTACCTGTGCTATCTTGCGAGGTTAAGCTAATCGTTTGACCACTTAAACTTTGATCACTGGCACAGCTATTAGTTAAATCAATGCTACCACTTAAATACCACAGTGAATTACCATTAAATTTCACCACACCAGTTATACAGCTATTGCTGCTAAATAGAGTTGGTGTTGTGGTTGCTGCAATTGGTGTGCCAGTTAAATTTTGACCGCCGCCAGTTGAGCTGTTGCTACCGCCATTACAGCCAGCGAGCAACAAGCTACTTCCTGCCGCTAGTGATGCAGCCAGAATCTTTATTCTATGTTGTGTTTTCATGTTTTCCCTCTTTTTAAAACTTATTGTCAATGCTTAAACCGCTTAGAAATACTGGATTGAGATCTATGCCAGCAGTTACAAAATATCAGCATAAAGTATAGCGGTAATTCAAGTTCAATTTACCATACGAAGCAATAAAGACTGACTACCTTACACAGTTAATATTATAGCAGTTTCAATCAAACGCTGTATATAGACAATTTTGTATAACACCTATCCATTTTTGAATTGTCCAATTTTTATAGGTGTGACTTCAATAAGTTGACAATTTATTCAATTAGAACAGTTGATCTAGGTAGTTGTAAATTGACACAGTTTCATCGCTTAAGATGAATTATTCAGTCCTAGCATACGCTTGAGGTAAAATCTTATCTTGAGTCGGTTATACAGAAATAAGTTCTTTTGTTATTTACATTTTAAATGTAAGAATAAAATTTATTGGCTTACAGCAAATATTGTCACTTCGCAAGATTATTTTTAATGCGAGTTAAATTTTCCATAAATGGAAAACTACTCTAATTAAATTTATGCTTTAAGGTTGTAACACCTGAATTTAACTTTTGTGTAATTAGCAGCTAACCACAATAACCAAAAATTTTATGATTGATTAAATTATGAAACAACAACAAATTTTAGAACAATTAAAAACTTTGACTACCGAAAATATTAACCTTAATTCAGTGGATATTGATATTTTGCCAACTATAGAGAAATTACGGATTATTAATAATGAAGATCAACAGGTTGCATTAGCGATTGCAAAAGAACTACCTGCGATCGCAACTGCAGTTGATGCGATTACACTGGCAATGAAAAATGGTGGACGTTTAATTTATACTGGCGCTGGTACGAGTGGACGGCTTGGGATTTTAGATGCCGTTGAATGTCCACCAACTTATGGTGTTGATTATAATACGGTAGTTGGTTTAATTGCGGGTGGTGCAGAAGCCTTTATTAAAGCACAAGAGGGTGTTGAAGATAAAGAAGAGCTTGGGGTGGCGGACTTACAATCAATTAAATTAACCGCCAAAGACATCGTGTGCGGAATTGCGGCATCAGGTCGCACCCCTTATGTTATCGGTGGTTTGGATTATGCTCGTTCATTGGGATGTGTAACCATTGCAGTTGCGTGTAATAAAAATAGTGTTATTGGTCAGCATGCTGATTTGCAAATAGAGGTTGCGCCTGGTGCAGAAGTTGTAACTGGTTCAACCCGTATGAAAGCTGGTACGACTCAAAAATTAATTTTAAATATGTTAAGCACCACCACGATGATTAATCTTGGCAAAGTTTACAAGAATTTAATGGTTGATGTAAAAACTTCGAATGCTAAACTTGAAGCGCGCGCTAAAAAAATCATCATGGATGCAACTGAAGTTGATTACGCAACTGCGGAAAAATATCTACAATTGGCGAATAATCATGTGAAAACCGCGATTGTAATGCTACTTAATAATTTAACGCTTGAAGAGGCTCAAGCAAAATTAACTAATGCAAATGGAATTATTCGTAACATTGTTTAACTTAATTTGGCGGACTTGGTTTAATCCATCCGCCAAATAGTTTTCTTAGATATTTTTATCACAACGATACACATTGTGACTACTTTGTAATTGGATGGCTTTTTAACCGTAATAAAAAGTTATTTGAGCATAAACTATAACACCAAATTAACAAAGCAATTAAATGTTTTGTAGTGAAGTTTAGCGTCCAAGTAACATATTGGTGAATTTTGCCCAAGTTTCGGGATTAATCACCTCAATCTTGCCATCCCTGCTAAATTTCTTGAGCTCTTCTTGAATTTGAGCTGGAAATAAAAACATAATGCTATCTTTGGCATTTAATTTTTGGCTAAGTTCACTGAGCAATTTATAACGCTTGCTGGCTAAACGTTGAAAGCGGGTTGAAGACTCGTTGATGAATTTTTGATGCAGCTTAAAGTAATCAAGTGGATTAGTAACCCTCATTAAGGATTGCATGTGCTCGCCATAAGCTAAATAACCTTCTTGAGCAAAACTTTGATGTGCACCATAAATGTCTTGATTTAACTGATTGATGCTTTTGACTAGGTCTGTAATAGTATCAACGTATCGTTGATATGATTCAGGGTTAAAAGTTGCATTTTCATTCATAAAGATATTCTCCAGATATTTTAATTAATGATTTATTTTAACTGATTTAGTGCTTTTTGGCAATAATTTATTTCATAATTTAAAAGTTACATATTTGGTAGAACAATCGGTGCTGGTGGTGCAGATTGATTGGTTTGTTGATCAATCTGATTGGTATATTGCTGTTGCATTTTAGCGCCAATTACTTGCTCATCATTATATTTTTTCAGGGCCTCTTTGGAATTCTCTTCCATTAATTGTTCTTGCCCTTGAATATATTGAAATGATTGTTCTTGTTCGCCAGATTGAGTTTGATATTCATGCATCGGCTCACCATTGGGCATAAATTCGCCCATATCATCTTCATCCCCCATCATGCCATTATCGCCGAGTTCTTCTGGATCACCCATATAAACCCCCGCAGGAGTTTCACCATAAACATAGGTTGGTTGGTAAACGGTTGGGGCGCTGTCGGCGCTATTAGTGGCAAGTACATTGCTGGCAATAAAGCTGGTTATGATGCTGAGGTATAATCGATTACGCATTGGCAAAGTTACTTTCTAAAACAACACCAAGGTAAATTATCATCTTGGTGTTTAAACATTATGCTTACTCAGCGGGTTTATTAAAAATACTGGTTGGATTGATTGGTTTGCCACTCTTACGAATTTCAAAATGTAATAAAGGACGATCACTGTCGGTTTTGCCCAATTCGGCAATTTTTTGCCCACGTTTAACACTATCACCTTCTTTAACTAAGTTTACTTTATTGTGAGAGTAAGCGGTTAAATAATTATCCGCGTGTTTAATGATAATTAAATTGCCATAGCCCTTAAGTCCGCTGCCACTATACGCAACTTTCCCTGCTGCTGCGGCAACAATCGTTTGTCCTTCACGTCCTTCAATATCAACGCCTTTGGCTGCAACTGAATATGGTAAGACGATTTTACCCTGCGTTGGAGTTAACCATTGAATATTACCTAAATTTGCGCTTGAACTAGCCACTGCTGCAGGTGCTGCAACTGCCACCGCGGACGCGGTTTTTTTCTTCGCCACTGGTGGTTTAGTGCTAGTTGCCGTTGTGGTGGTATTAACCACCGTACCATCTTCATCGTCATTAACTTTATTAATCGTTGTACCAGCTGGTGTTGCGGGTCCTGTCGTTGCAGTATTCGTGACTGGACTACTTACCGTAGTCGGCGCAACGGCTTTGGGTGAGGTTCCATTGACAACTGGTGCGGGAGTTGCACGTGTTACCGAGCATGCCGCAAGTGTAAACAAGGTTAGTATCGATACAATAATTCGTTTCATTATTCCCCCTTAATTCTTAATTTTAGCTAGCAAGCTATATAGTTTGCTGTTTGTACGAAAGTCATTTAATTTTTCAATCAGTTAATCTAACTTTCAAAGCATTAACTTTCAGGATAAACTGATTTTACTGAGTTATTTCTAAGCGTTAGCTTCCATCAAATTACCGCTTGATAAGCGTATAATTAGTTGACAATAAGTTAACTCAGTTTGGATTTTAGCATAAATATGCGTTAAATCACTCGACTTGCTTGAATAAAGGCTAGATTGATACAAGTAAAATAAGCTTATATACGCCCGCTGAAATTAATGCTGTAATCGGTAGAGTTAAAAACCAAGCGGTTACCATTGAGCGCACCACATTCCAATTAATACCACGTCCATTATAACCTGCACCCATAATTGAACCTGAGGCGGCTTGGGTTGTACTCACGGGTAAGCCAAAGTGTGATGCAGCTAGAATTAAAGCACCAGAGCTTAATTCCGCTGAAAAACCGTTGGCAGGTTTTAATTTAGCCAAGCGGCTACTGAGGGTTTTAATAATTCGCATGCCACCAGCTAGAGTTCCACCAGCCATTGCGATTGCACAAACAATAATTACCCATCCAGGAATTACACTGGTTGAACTAACGACGCCAAAGCTAAATAATGCGAGAGTAATTACCGCCATGGTTTTTTGTGAATCATTTGAGCCATGGCTAAAAGCCAATAAGCTTGAGGAAAGCACTTGTAATTCACGGATAAAGTTATTGGTTTTGCGTGGGTTGGTGTTTTTACGTAATAATAATGACATGATTACCATGATAGTTAGAGCGACAAAGAAGGCCACAATGGGCGAGAGGAGCATCGGTAAAACTACTTTTTGGAATAATCCTGACCATTTAATCGCTTCCCAGCCGCCGCTACCAACGATAACGCCACCAATTAATGAACCGATTAGCGCATGTGACGAGCTTGAGGGAATACCCAACCACCAAGTAATTAAATTCCAGCCGATTGCCGAAATGAGTGCTGCCGCAATTAAGCTATGCGTGACAAATTGTGCATCAAATAAACCGCTGGTAATAGTTTTGGCAACCCCAGTACTAAAATACGCACCAATAAAATTGAATATAGCGGCAATGATAATCGCTTGATAAGGCGACAATGAACGGGTCGCAATTGGGGTAGCAACTACATTGGCGGTATCGTGAAAGCCATTGATAAATTCAAAAATTAAAGCAATTAGAATTAAGGCGATTAAAAACATCGACATACCCATGTTACATATCCTTAACGGAGATTTGCATTACCAAATCAGCAATTGAAGCACTGGTGTCGATTGCAGATTCAATACTCTTGTAAATTTCTTTTAATTTCAAAATGGTCATGGTATCGTAATTTCCCGAGTACATTTCTTTCATGGCACGGCGTAAATCTTCCACGCCATTTTCATCAAATTCGTCGGTTTGCTGTTCGTTTTTGCTGATGCGTTGATAATTACCGTCTTTCAGCGCTTGCATAATATCCACCAAAACTTTGGTGATGTTTTGTAAGGTCGTGGCACTACCAATTAGACAATCATCGGCTTTAATATCAATGCCATAAATTTGTAATTTAGTGTTGGTTTTAACGATGCGTTTGGTTAATTTTAAGAGCAATACGGATAATTCTTGAATATCACCACGATCAATTGGAGTAATAAATTGATTATTCAATTCAATCATGACACGTTTATTAACATCTAAGGCTTTTTGCTTTTGTTGGCGAAGTTCACCGGATAATTGCATTTCAGTAGCTTTATCTTTCGCACTGATAATATTGGCAAAAACATTGGCGGCTTGATGAACTACTTCAGCACCTTCGACAAATAAATTGAAAAATAAATCTCCACGAGACGGGATAATTGCACGAATAAGCCGTTTTAACATATTTACTTCCTTATATTTAATCTGTAGATGAATTAATCAAGATGATGATAACCCATGAATTATAAACTACTCTTGTCTTTGGCGTTAATAATTAGCTGTTGCACATTTGCTGGAGTTTGTTTGAGCTGGTTAACGCCGCGGGTAATATTAAACAAACTAACCCCTAAATCCGCCGCAATTGTTCGTTGTGGTTTATCGCCCGTAATTAGTTCCGATAAAATTAAATAGCGTGAGCCAATTTTTTGACACTCTGCCGCAGTTAAGGTTAATTCAAAAAATTGCTGTAATTCAGCGGGGTCTTTTAAGGCACAACAATTTTGAATAAATTTATTCCAACCAGATAAATCGCGCATGATGGACCTTTAAAAAATGATTAATATAGCGTTATGATACACAATTATTAATTAATAGGCAAGATTAAAGCGTAATGTCGCATTTTGGGTACTAGGCAAAGCGGCTAAATTTAGTTACAATATAGTCTGTTTTAAAAAATGCGAATTTAATTAATTACAACATACTACTAAGCGAGGGTGAAGACTTGTTAACTGATGAACAATATTTAGAGGAATACCTCAAAAGTTTTTATCTTCAATTTGATGGTGAGCTGGCGGCAATTAAAGATGGACATTCAAACTATATTGCGGTAACTAATGAATATGCCAAAATTTTGGGCTTTAAAAATAATGTTGAATTGATTAATTTGTCCGACAATCATGCGTTAACTAAAACCGCGCAATATTCGACAAGCTTTTATAAACAAGATCGCTTAGCCGAAGCACAGCGTAAAGAAATAACTTGTTTGGACAATCATGAATATGCGCATGGTTTTGATGTTTTGCTGTTCAATAAAAAACCGATAATTAATCCAGACACGAATAATGTACTTGGTGTGCGCTTGCGTGGGCATCGTCCACTAATGCTATCGCCAATTAAAATTGCCTTAGATATGCAAAATGTGCCAAGTGAAGAAAATCAGCATAATTTAGTTTTAGGTAATTTTGTTACCAATGAAATAGAGTTAACTGATTTACAACATGTCGTGCTTTATTTAACCATTCATAATTATAGTCAACGTGATATTGAACGTGTTAGTGCATATCTTGGTCTGAAAATTTCAGAAGAAACCGCCAAAAGTACCTTGAAGAAACTGCGCCATAAATTTAATGTCGATTCAAAAGAGCAATTGATTAGCGCAGCAAGAAAGCTCGGACTACATATTGCGATTCCCGCCAAACTTTTTAAAGAAGGCAGTTTTATTTTGAATGGCTATGAACTTCAGGTCAAACCCAGTCGAACTTAGTTAAGTTTTGGCACAGTTCAGTTGCTAGATTCATCTTTAAAATAACCTTGTATTGGAGATTCATGATGACAGATATTATTTGCAAGAGTTTTGATGATTTAAAAAGTAAGATTAGTGGATTGTGTGTGGATGGAACTTCTGATCTATCGTTAAAATTATGTGACATTGAATTAACAAATGATTCTGGAAGAGTTGAAATAGCGGATACTGCACTACGGTTTTATAAAAACTCTGGTTTTTATAATTTGGAATTTGTCGGTTTAGAGAAAACCACTTCAAGTTTTAATGAATTGCAAGAGGTTTTATCCGATAATTCATTTAATAGTGAGCAGAAATGGGAAAGTGCGTATCCTGCAGTTGAAATCCTTGAGACTAAATTAGATACACACCCTCATGGTAACCTTAAACTTCAAATCAATACACATGAATTATTAGCGCTTAATTTTTATAATTATTCTAGTGACGTATGTCTAAATAATTATATTGAATATATAGTTAAAATAATAACCATAATACTATGTAAGTACGGTTCTAAAAATAAGCATAAGACTGTTTTAGCAGAACATATATTGAAAATAATTACAGATAATAAAATCGAGATTTATGAAGAAACTGATTGTAAGTATGAAGATGGATTCTGGAGTATTGCTTTAAGTAGTAATTGTGGGTTTACATATTTTTATGATAAACCTAAGAAAAATCATTATTTAAACCTCCGTGGGTTTTATCTTGGCAATAATAGCGCTGACTTTAAGGAAAAGATAAAAAATATATTTGGGGTTAACGATGTTTATATTGAGCCTTTAACTCGTTTGGGTTCAGATGTGGCTGAGGAAATTTGTGTTAAGTTTCAAGATAGACAGAAACTTTGGTGTAGTCCTGACAATTTCAAAATTAATTTTAAAACCACTGATTTTTTTGCGATTGTTTTTAAAAATGAACAAGAGGTGATTGATAATTCAAAGATTCAGCAATTTATTGAATATTTACTCAATTCACAAAAAATTAAATTGGGCATTCTAGAAAACCCACCTATAATACAAGGCATTGGATTTGCCATTGGGTTGATTAATGAGTTTGCTTTTCCAGTAAAAATAGTTCAGGAGCAAATTAAGTCGATATTAATGAGTTGTGGACATCAGGAAGACAATATTCAGTTATTAGACAATCGAACTACCACAGATTCATTAAAAATAAATATTATTGCCAATGTTTCTAGCTCTGAAGATATTAGGCTCATAAAAACGCAGTTTGGTAATAAAGCAGTATTTATCGCATGTGGATTGGAACATGATTTGGCCTCAGTTTCTAAACAGAAAATTGTGAAAGAATTCAAAACACGCATTCAAATAAATACGGATAATCCAAATGAATCTGATTATAGAAAGATTGGTGAAAATCTGACAGATAATCCCGAATTAAAGAAGCTAAGAGCGGGTCTTAATAAATGCTACCATCAAGCGGATTTTTTCTTAACTTATGAAAGTGATAAAGACACTAAATTAAGTAAACATAAAGTTAAACAGCAGTTAAAACGCTTTTTCAACTTGCTGCATGGATTTCCTTTTGCCACTCCAACTAAAGACGAATATGCTATGTATATGGCATTCTCTTCGGCGTTACGTTCAGCGGATTTATCGCGCCAGGTTGGTGCGGTTATTACTACTACAAATGGTGATATTCTTGCTACTGGAGCTAATGACATCCCAAAAAGTGGTGGTGGCTTGTATCGTGCACATCTCAATGAACAAAATGGCAGTATTTATGATGATGCTCTTGGTCGAGATTATATGCGCGGGTTTGATTCCAATGTTATTGAGAAAAATCTATTAATTGATAATATTTATGCGGCTCTGGAAAATTATGTGGATGCTACTAAGATTGACGATATTAAATTAGCAATTGCAAATAGTAAACTAAAAGATATTACCGAGTATGGACGGGTGGTACATGCAGAAATGGAAGCTTTAATGGCATGTGCTCGTGGCCATGTTAGCTCAGATGGTGCAATTCTTTACTGTACAACGTTTCCTTGCCATAATTGTGCTAAACATATAATTGCTGCAGGGATTAAACGCGTAGTCTATATTGAACCTTATGCGAAAAGCAAGGCGTTGCCATTTCATTTTGATTCAGTCGTTGATGAAGAGTCAAATCCAATTGAGGAGTTAATTAAAGATAAACTCAAAAATGAGGTTTTGAAAGAACAGTCAAAAAAAGTTAGTTTTGAAAGTTTCGTAGGCGTGGGTCCAAATTTATTTAGACAGTTATTTAAGATGCGCGATGATAGTCGTAAAGATAAAAATGGACTAATTAAAACTTGGACGCCACAATTAATTGATTTATAAGCATTCTTCATTTGAGGATCTAAACTATGTTATTTATTAACCATGAAATACAACATATTGAATTTCATAATTAGCTTCACATAAAATTTGTAACCTACTTGGAGCTAGAGTTGTAATATGACAGAAATAATCAAATTTGCAAAACCACAACAAGAGCTTTTGACGCAAAAGTTGCAGCAGTATTTTGCGCGTGAACTTAACTCTGATTTAGGCGGTTTTGATGCGCAATTTTTGTTGGACTTTATCGCTCAGGAAATCGGTGTCTATTTTTATAACCAAGGTTTGTTGGATGCTCAGACGGTGTTGAGTAAAAAAATTGATGATATTCAGGATGCAATCGTGCAATTAGAGAAGTTTCCTAGTAAATAATGGCTTTATCTTTTAGGAGTATGCAATTGGCGTTGCTTTGGTAGAGTATTAGAGCCACGCCAAATGGGAGATGATAGCCGCCCGTCTGAATTTTTAATGGAATTGGTTACGCGTTAATATAAGGATCTTTGATTGGAAATTAGACAAATTTCAGAAATTACTTCAGCCCAAGCGCAGCAGTTAGCCAAAATTCTGCTTGATGCGGTTAATGATGGTGCGTCTGTAGGATTCTTAAAACCTTTTTCTTTATCTGATGCCGCTAGTTACTGGTTAAAAGTGAATTTAGCCTTGAATGATAAGCATCGCTTATGGATTGTACTTGAGAATGATTTAATTATTGCTACGGTACAGCTCATTTTATCGAGCAGCATTAATGCTTGGCATCGGGCAGAAGTTGTTAAACTATTGGTCGCATCTGATTTTAGAGGGCGACAAATTTCCTCTAAGCTTATGGCTGAGTTGGAGAAAGTTGCGTGTGAGTTGGGAGTATCGCTGCTGCTTTTAGATACTCAGAGTGGCTCCACGGCAGAACATATTTATATTCATTTGGGGTGGCAAAAGGTTGGTGAAATCCCCAATTATGCTAAATTACCAAGTGGTGTTTTAGCGGCAACTAGTTATTTTTATAAGTTAATTTGAAAACTTATTCACGTTTCAGATTAGCGTAACATATGAGTTATAAGCAAATTATTAAATAAAGGTCATGGAATGCAATTTTCACCATTAATCAATGAATTACAGCAAACATTAACTAAGCGCATCATGTTTTTGGATGGCGCAATGGGGACGGTGATTCAAAATTATAAACTTGAAGAAGCTGATTTTCTCGGCGAGCGCTTTAAAGAGCATAGCCATGATTTGAAGGGCAATAACGATCTTTTGGTTTTAACCCGTCCAGAAATTATCAAGGAAATTCATAAAAATTATTTGTTGGCGGGAAGTGACATTGTTGAAACCAATACTTTTTCGGCAAATATAATTTCGCAAAAAGATTATGGGCTGGAACATCTGGTTGAGGAGTTAAACACGGCAGCGGTGAAATTAGCTCGTCAGGCCTGTGCTGAAGTTATGCATGAGCAGCCAGCGCGTAAATGTTATGTGGCGGGGGCAATTGGTCCAACCAATGTAACTTTGTCAATTTCTCCCGATGTCAATAATCCCGCCTATCGTAGTCATACTTTTGCCGAATTAAAAGCGGTTTATTATCAGCAAGCTAAAGCCTTGGTTGCGGCAGGCGTGGATATTTTATTACCCGAAACTTCATTTGATACGCTGAATATGAAAGCCTGTTTGGCGGCAATTGCGCAAGTTGAAGCCGAAACTGGGGTTAAATATCCGTTGATTATTTCGGTAACCATTACAGATTTATCGGGACGCACCTTATCTGGACAAACTATTGAGGCGTTTTGGTATTCGGTGGCGGCAGCCAAACCTTTGGCGGTAGGAATTAATTGTGCTTTGGGCGCAAAAGATATGGCACCATATATTGCGGCTTTGGCGCAAGTGAGCGATTGCTTTGTGAGTTGTTATCCCAATGCGGGTTTACCTAATCCGTTGGCAGAAACGGGCTATGATGAAACGCCAGCGATGACGGCAGAGTATATTTATAACATTGCTAAACATGGGCATTTAAATTTGATTGGTGGTTGTTGTGGAACTACGCCAGCACACATTGCCGCGATTGTACAAAAGATGCACAACCTAACCCCACATGAACCGAGCCCTGCAACATTTGGCACGTTTTTATCGGGTTTAGAGCCGCTACTAATTGACAATATTCATAATCCACAATTTTACATGGTCGGTGAGCGAACTAATGTGGCTGGCTCGCCAAAATTTGCGCGTTTAGTTCGTGAGGGTAATTTTAGCGAAGCGCTGGAAATTGCCAAACAGCAGGTGCAAAATGGTGCCAATATCATTGATATTAATTTTGATGATGGGATGCTGGATGCCATTGAGTGCATGACTAAATTTCTGAATTTGGTCGCTTGTGAGCCCGAAATTTGTCGTGTGCCAATTATGATTGATTCGTCAAAATTTGCGGTCATTGAAGCTGGGTTGCAATGTATTCAGGGTAAAGGTGTGGTTAATTCAATTTCGCTGAAAGAGGGTGAAGCGGAATTTTTACGTCAAGCCGCGATAATTCAAAAATATGGTGCAGCGGTAGTGGTGATGGCATTTGATGAATCTGGTCAGGCAGTTAGTAAAGAGCATAAAGTTGCAATTGCGCTACGTGCGTATAAATTATTAACCGAACAAATTGGTTTTAATCCCGCCGATATTATTTTTGATGTGAATATTTTAACCGTTGCTACCGGCATTGAGGAGCACAATGGCTATGCGGTTAGCTTTATTGAAGCGGTACGTGAGATTAAACAAGTTTGTCCACAGGCTTTGACTTCAGGCGGTGTGTCGAATTTGTCGTTCTCATTTCGTGGCAATAACGTAGTACGTGAAGCGATGCATGCGGTGTTTTTATATCATGCCATTCAAGCTGGTTTTGATATGGCGATTGTCAATGCTGGTATGTTGTCAATCTATGATGAAATTGATAAACCTTTGCGTGAGGCCTGTGAGCGGGTAATTCTTAATTTGGATGAGCAGGCGACCGAAGATTTATTAGCGCTAGCCGAGCAGTATAAGGGGCAAACTACGGCAGTTGAGCAAATTGATGCTTGGCGTAGTTGGGAACTTGAAGAGCGGATTAGCCATGCCTTGATTAAAGGGATTGATGCCAATATTGTGGCAGATACGACTGAAGCTTTAGCTAAATATGGCACGCCGTTAACTGTAATTGAAGGTCCATTGATGGATGGCATGAAAATAGTGGGTAAGCTCTTTGGTGAGGGAAAAATGTTCTTGCCCCAAGTGGTGAAGTCCGCGCGGGTGATGAAACGTGCAGTGGCTTATCTAGAACCATTTATGGAAGAAATTGCCAAACAACAACAAACCAGTCAAGCTAAACCGGTGGTAATTATGGCGACTGTCAAAGGCGATGTGCATGATATTGGTAAAAATATCGTGGCGTTGGTATTGCGTTGTAATGGTTATGACGTAATTGATTTGGGCGTGATGGTGCGCTGTGAGAAAATTATTGAGGCTGCGCGCGAACATAATGCGGCTTTTATTGGGATGAGTGGTCTGATTACGCCATCGTTGGATGAGATGATTTATAACGTTAAGCAGTTTGAAGAACTTGGTTTGAGTTTGCCAGTTTTAATTGGTGGTGCGACGACCTCTAAACTGCACACCGCGGTAAAAATCATGCAACATTATTCGGGTGCGGTGATTCATGTTAATGATGCGTCGCTAGTTGCGGAGGTGTGTAGTAAGTTGATTAACCCATTAAGTTACGCAAGTTTTTTGGCGGAGACGCGTGCTCAATATGCCAAATTACGTGAGGATCACTATACTTTGCAAAGTAAAACTGAATTACCGAGTTATTCACAAGCCTTGGCAAAAAAATTTACTTGTGATTGGTCAACTCTTGAAATTGCGCTACCTAAACAATTAGGCGTGCATAAATTAGATTTAGAATTAAAAGAAATTGCTGAATATATTGATTGGTCACCGTTATTTTGGGCGTGGGGCTTTAAAGGTATGTATCCTAAAATTTTGGATCATCCACAAACTGGGCGTGAATGTCTAAAAATTCTCCAAGATGCTAAAAAAATGCTTGGCACGATTATTCGCGATAAATTATTTACACCGCAGGCGGTAATTGGTTGGTGGCGTGCGCAAAGTAGCGTTGATGATGTTTTACTCTATGATGAAGCTGGTCAACAAATTGAAAAACTGTGTTTCTTGCGTCAACAAAATGCGAAAGAGATTAATTACTCGTTGGCGGATTATATTGCGCCGTTAGATTCTGGACGGATGGATTATTTGGGAGCCTTTGCGGTTACGATTCATGAGGTGGAGAAATTAGCCAATGCTTATACCGCTAAAGATGATGATTATCATGCCATTATGGCAAAAGTATTGGGTGACCGTTTGGTTGAGGCTATGGCGGAATGTGCGCACAAGAAAATGCGCGAGTGGTGTGAATATGGCATTGGTGAAAATCTGACTAATGAGGATTTAATTTACGAACGTTATCGTGGAATCCGCCCAGCACCAGGTTATCCAGCCTGTCCTGAACATACCGAAAAAGCTAAGATCTGGCGCCTATTGGATGCCGAACGCGCGACAGGTGCTATTCTTACCGAGAGTTATGCGATGCTGCCAGCAAGTTCGGTGTCAGGTTATTATTTTAATCATCCACAAGCCAAGTATTTTGCGGTGGGTAAATTAAGCCAAAATCAAGTGGCGAACTATGCCGAGCGTAAAGGCATGAGTTTGGCTGAGGCTGAGCGCTGGTTGGCACCGAATCTTGGCTATTAATTAGCTGTCTGGGTTTATAAATATTTGCGTAATCTCAGTATGGTGGTAGTACATAAAATTCATGTACCAGTATATAAAATTTGTGTACTGGTATATAAATAATAATTACTTGCTAAGGATTTTGTAAATATAGCACATGCCATGGATGTTTATTAGTTGTGGTAAGTGTGATATTACAAAAATATTTACGATTGGTAAATGAAAAACATTTACTAATGGTAAAATAATTCATTGAATAATATTTACGATGAGATAATTATGCTATTGCAGGATATTTTTATTAACCGCAAAAAAGAACTAGCTGAAATCAGCAGTGGAATAGCGCTTGGGCAAAGCTTTATAATTATAGCACCGCGACGTTATGGGAAAACAACCCTGATTAAAAAAATTGCTAAAGATATAGAGTCACAAAATCAGGTAATTTATATTGATGTGATGCGCTACGCTCACAGTGTGATAAGCCTTGCCGAAGCAATTACTGAAGCTTGTCTGGCAAAGATCGGAATCACGGGTAAGCTGCGTAATTGGTTGAAAAACATTGATGTCAAACTTGATCTCAAAATTAAGTTTCAAGAACTCGAGGTTGACATAATCCTTGAACAAATTGCGGCTAATGATGGCTATAATGCGTTAGCTAAGTCTTTGGAGTTAGCTGAAAAATTGGCGCTTAAATATAATCAGCGTTGGGTGATGATTTATGATGAAATCGGTGAACTACAGCACTTAGATGAACAGGCGATTCGGGTTATGCGCTCGGTAATTCAACATCATCAGCATGTTAGCTATCTTTTTGCTGGCAGTCAAGAATCATTGATGAATAATATATTTATTTCTAACCGTGGCGCTTTTTATCGTTTTGGAATTATTTATCAGTTAGCTGAATTAGAGTTAAAAGATGTAGTAGAATTTTTTCAGGCTAGCCTAAGTCATGTTAATAGTGAGGTGATTGACTTTATTATTGATAATTTTCATGGACATCCCTATTATACAACTAATATCTTTTACCGAATTATTCAGCGCATAATGCTAGATCATTTAACCAGCTTTGGTTTGAGTGATTTGCGGAATGTAATTCAAGATTTACTTAGTAGTGAAACTCATTATTTAGCAGATCAGGTTATTCGCTTAAATCAACGTAAAAATACTTTTGCGGTTCTTTTGGCTGCATCACTCGGTGACCCATATCAAACAGAGGGCAAATTATCCAAACAAAGTATTCATGCTACATTAAAGAATTTGATACAAGACGGATACCTACGCAATAACGCTGGAAAATATCAGTTAACCGATCCGCTGTTGAGATTGTATTTACGTGATGAAAGTCTAGCGATATAGTTTAGTTGGTGAAATCCTTAGAGTATAACATTTGGACTAATAGAAAATTGTGTGATGAATTCAATAGTTAAACTATATGGGTATTACTTCAATCATTTATGAACAAATTCATAATAAAGATCACATTACTGAGCGATACAAATTAGAAAATATTTATAGGAAGCAATAGGGTATGACAAACATATTAGTCGCAATAAAAAACATAATCGAAAACCCAGTTAATGAGCTGGTGGAGTATTATAGAGGCACTAACCGAGCAAATAACATGGGTGATGCTCTTGAAAAGTACGTAAAAGATGCTTTTTGCGGTATTGATAATTCAATTCCAGATACGGAGCGAGATAAAACATATTCACAATATTTCTCATATTTAGGAAATACAAATAATCCACCTGATTTAATTTTAAAAAATGGTGATGCAGTCGAGATTAAAAAGAATGAGAGTTTGAATTCTGCAATTGCATTAAATAGCTCATATCCAAAAAGTAAGCTTTATCATGATGATAGTCGGATTACTGGATATTGTCGTAATTGCGAAGATGTTGAATGGATAGAGAAAGATATTATATATGCAATTGGCTATAATCCAAAAAATACAAAACAATTAAGATCAATTTGTTTTGTTTATGGAGATTGTTATGCGGCCAGAAAAGAAATATATGCTCAGTTTTCCGATAAAATTAGTCAAGGTATTCAAGAAATTGAAGGTATAGAATTAGCGGCAACGAATGAACTAGCCAAAGTTAAGAAAGTTGACCCTCTTGGTATTACAGATTTAAGAGTCCGTGGAATGTGGCATATTGAGAGCCCAATGAAAGTATTTAAAGATATTTTTGTGATAAATAACTCAGCAGCATTTTCATTAAATGCTATTCTATTAGAAGAAAAATATAATGCATTTCCAGCCGTAGATAGGCTATTTCTGGAACAAATTGGAGTTGTTCGAGATATAGAAATTAAATCACCCAATAACCCCGCCAAACTATTAAAAGCAAAGTTGATTAGCTATGAAAAATAATCAAATAGTTTCTTTGTTTAGCGGTGCTGGTGGTTTAGATTTAGGATTTAAGCAAGCTGGATTTGAAACAGTATGGGCGAATGAATATGATAAAACCATTTGGGAAACCTTTTCTTGTAACTCTCCAGAGACTTTTTTAGATAAAAGAAGCATTACAAATATTAATGAAAGTGAAGTACCTGATTGTGTTGGAATAATTGGTGGCCCGCCATGTCAAAGTTGGAGCGAGGCAGGGGCTGGGCGTGGGATTGAGGACACGCGTGGACAATTATTCTATGATTATATCCGTATTTTAAAAGCAAAACAACCAAAATTCTTTTTAGCTGAAAATGTCCCAGGTATGTTACATCCTAAGCATGTCGCTGCGCTTAATGCTATCTTGGCGCAATTTGAAAGTATTGGCTATAATGTAAGAAGATACTTATTAAATGCCAATGATTACAGTGTTCCGCAAGATCGAAAGCGTGTGATTATTGTAGGTTATCGCAAAGATTTAGGAAAAATATTTGTTCCACCTCCGTCAAATCATTATAAACCAACACTTAAAGATGCAATCTGGACATTGCGCAAATCTAAGCCAGCTTTGGATAAAAATTACACTAATGGTGATGATAACCTGTTTGCACCAAATCATGAGTATATGACAGGTGGGTTTTCAACTATTTATATGTCAAGAAATAGAGTACGTGGCTGGGATGAGCCATCTTTTACCATTCAAGCAGGTGGACGGCATGCACCATTACACCCTAAAGCTCCTAAAATGTTATTTGTTGAGCAAAATAAACGTATTTTTGTTCCTGAACAAGAAGAGCAATATCGTCGCTTAACCATAAGAGAGTGTGCCAGAGTTCAAACTTTTCCTGATGATTTTATCTTTAAGTACTTTAATCTTGCCGATGGTTATAAGATGGTTGGAAATGCCGTGGCAGTTGAATTTGCACGACAGTTAGCCGCAAAAATTTATCAAGATATCATGCTCTAGTTGTTAATCTAGAATAAAAGCTAAACTATATGAGCGTAAAGCTCATTGTTATAATTAATTGAAAGGGACAAATTTATGCAAGTTACTGAACGTCGTAAGTGGTACATTGGTTTTGGGGTTATTTTAATTCTGATGGTAGCGTTACTAATTATTTTACAGGCTAATTGGTACTGGATTTTTGGGTTATTAGGCTTTTTAGTGGTCGTTGCTTTATATGATCGTGGACAAAAAAAGCATACCTTATTACGTAATTTTCCTGTCTTAGGTCATATGCGTTATATTTTGGAGTTTTTCCGTCCCGAAATTCAACAGTATTTTGTGGCGAGTGATGATAGCGAACGTCCATTTGATCGCAAAACGCGTACCGTAGTTTATGAGCGTGCCAAGGGGATTTCAGATACGATTTCATTTGGTAATGATCGCGACATTATGAAAGCTGGCTACGAATGGGCATTACATTCATTAGCGCCAAAACATCATAGCTCGGTAGATCCACGGATTGTGATTGGCAATGAGCAATGTAGTCAGCCATATTCGGCTTCGCGTTTAAATATTTCGGCGTTGAGTTTTGGCGCGCTATCCAAAAATGCAATTATGGCGCTGAATTTAGGGGCGAAACAAGGTAATTTTTTACATAATACTGGTGAGGGTGGTCTGACGGAATATCATTTACAAGGTGGTGATGTTGGGCTGCAAGTTGCAACTGCGTATTTTGGTTTTCGCACGCCTGATGGTAATTTTGATCCTGAAAAATTTAGGAAACAAGCGCTATTACCCAATGTGAAAATGCTTGAAATTAAACTTTCACAAGGTGCTAAGCCTGCACATGGTGGCATGTTGCCGAAAGAAAAAATTACTCCAGAAATTGCGCGAATTCGTGATGTGCCGATGGGGCAAGATGTAATTTCTCCGCCAACGCATCGAACTTTTTCGACACCCGAGGGTTTGTGTCATTTTATTGCGCAATTGCGTGAGTTATCTGGTGGTAAACCTGTTGGGTTCAAATTATGTATTGGTAAAAAAACCGAATTTTTTGCAATCTGCAAGGCGATGCTCAAAACGGGGATTTATCCAGATTTTATTGCCATTGATGGTATGGAGGGCGGTACTGGTGCTGCGCCATCTGAATTTGTTAACTCAATTGGTATGCCACTACAAGAGGCGCTGGTGTTTGTCAGAAATGCTTTAGTTGGCTGTGGCTTACGTAAACATATTCGAATTATTGCCAGTGGTAAGAATACCTCGGGCTTTGATATGGTTAGAATGATTGCATTGGGTGCAGATGTGATTCACTCGGCGCGCGCGATGATGTTGGCATTGGGTTGTATTCAATCTAAACAATGTGGGAGTAATACCTGCCCAGTTGGGGTAGCGACGCAAAACCCACGCTTGTTTAAACAGTTAGACATTGAGGATAAAGCTGAGCGCGCGTATAATTATCATACCGCAACGGTGAAAAATTTTGTTGAATTGGTTGGTGCGATGGGCTTGGCTAATCCGAGTGATATTTTACCCTCAAGTGTAATGCGCCGCATTAGTGATCATGAAGTGCGTTATTTTGATGAAATTTATGATTTTATTGAATCGGGTTGTTTATTGAATGACGCGACTATTCCAGCACGTTATCGCCGTTTCTGGGAAGCTGCAACACCTGATACCTTTAGCTTTGTGCATTAATTTGACCGTAAGCGTGGTGAATAAAAATTAACCACGCTTATTAAATACGTTACAATAACTTGTTTTAAATAAATCTAGATTCAAGTAGAATCATTTTTTAGAGGGTATCATTATGCTAAAAAAATTAATCTTAATTTCACTGGGTGTAGTTTCATTGAATTTAGCCTGTGCTGCTGGTTTAAGTGCGCCAACTTATGTTCAATATAGTGCGTCAATGTCCGAGAAACGTAGCGCGGTAAAAGGCGTAATTGAAACTGCGAATGAAACTAAAGCACAAAAAGTTTATATTTACTATCATGATAGTAAATCACAAGAAATGGCGAATGATATTAGCTCTAAAATTCAAAGTAAACTTCCAACTGGCTGTAGCGTAGTGGTTGTGGATCAAGCTACAGGACAACCTAAATATCCATCTAGCGTAACTCCTGAGGGTGTTGCATTATTTGTACAAAATTAATTTTAATAATATTAGAAAGACATAATTCCGATGGTTAGAACACGTTTTGCTCCCAGTCCAACTGGGTTTTTACATATTGGTGGTGCGCGCACGGCTCTGTTTTCATGGGCATATGCTAAGAAAAATGCGGGCACATTTATTTTGCGGGTTGAAGATACTGATGTTGAACGTTCGACGCAAGAATCTGTCGATAGCATTTTGCATGCTATGGATTGGCTGGGGCTTGATTATGCCGAGGGTCCATATTATCAAATGCAACGCATGGAGCGCTATAAACAAGTAATTCAGCAAATGTTAGTCGATGGCAGCGCTTATTATTGTTACTGCTCACGCGAAGAGCTGGATGCAATGCGTGAAGAACAACGCGCACGTGGTGATAAGCCACGCTATGATCGGCGTTGTCGCGATAATTCTGAGCCGCGTGCTGGAGTTGCACCCGTTGTGCGCTTTAAAAATCCGATTGATGGCGTTGTCGCATGGGATGATTTGGTCAAAGGACGGATTGAAATTGCGAATAGTGAATTAGATGATTTAATTATCGCACGCTCCGATGGCACACCAACCTATAATTTCTGCGTGGTAGTTGATGATTTAGATATGAAAATCACCCATGTTACGCGTGGGGATGATCATGTTAATAATACGCCACGCCAAATTAACATTCTGCGTGCTTTGGGTGCGACGCCACCGTTATATGCGCATTTACCGATGATTTTGCGTGACGATGGGCAAAAGATGTCAAAACGCCGCGATCCAGTGAGTGTGATGCAATATCGCGATATGGGGATTTTACCTGAAGCGTTGCTAAATTACTTGGCGCGCCTCTGCTGGGGTCATGGTGATGATGAAGTCTTTAGTATTGAGCAGTTTGTTGAGTGGTTTGATTTAAATAATATTTCGGCATCGCCTGCGCGCTTTGATATGAAAAAATTATTTTGGGTGAATGCTCAACATATGAAAAATTTATCTAATGCGCAATTATTAGCGGTATTAGATACGGCTAAATGGAATTCCGAATTACCTGAAAGTACGTTTGGTGCCGTTTTTGGTGAACGCCTAGCGGAACTTGAGGTTAATGCAGTGTTAGACTTGGTTAAGACTCGCAGCGACAATCTGAACGCGTTGGCGGCTGAGGTTGCTTATTTTTATCAACCGCGAGTAGTTTCGCCTGAAGATAGTGCCAAACACTTAACGGAAGAAGCGAAATTAATCTTAAATAAATTTGCAAATTCGTTAGAATCGTTACCAGAATGGAATTTAGAAGCAATTAAATTGGCGATTAAAGAGTTTTGTAGCGTGCAAAATGTTAAGATGCCGCAACTTGGTATGCCATTACGCTTAAAATTATGTGGAACTACGCAAACTCCTTCGTTTGATGCAGTAATACATATTCTAGGTAAAAACAAGGTATTAGCCCGCATAGGTGCATAATTACTGGGTTTATTTGCAAAAAATCTCTTAAAAAGGTTGACAGCAGAGGAACACTTGAGATAGAATACCTATCTCAACGTTAGGGGCGAATTAGCTCAGTCGGTTAGAGCGACGGAATCATAATCCGCAGGTCCGGGGTTCGAATCCCTGATTCGCCACCAAAAAACGTTTAGTGCCGGGATAGCTCAGTTGGTAGAGCAGCTGATTTGTAATCAGACGGTCGAGGGTTCAATTCCTTTTCCCGGCACCATTTATGTACTTTCACAAATCCGATCATTGGCCAGGTAGCTCAGTCGGTAGAGCAGAGGATTGAAAATCCTTGTGTCGGCAGTTCGATTCTGCCCCAGGCCACCATCTCTCATTTCAATTTATATCTATTTAAACCCAAATTAAATTCATCTATCTATATTCTGCATAATATCTTGTTGCTTAGTTTCTCGTTATGTTGCTGCATTAAAATTATTAGCTCTATTTGCTGTACAACTATCGGGTAAAATAGCGTCTATTCAATTAAAATTAACTCTGAATGATGGAACTAGTACTATGTGGTTAACTCGAATCTCACTTAAAAATCCCTATTTCGCAACCGTAATTATGTTGGCTTTGGTGCTATTGGGCGTAGTTGCGCTAAAAAACATCTCGGTTGAAGAATTTCCCGCGGTAAAATTTCCAGTTGTAGTCGTTAGCACTAATTATAAAGGTGCATCGCCTGAGGTTGTTGAAACCGACCTTTCGCGCCCGATGGAGGAAGCCTTAAATACCTTGAGTGGGATTAAAACCATACGTTCGTATTCATTTGAGGGTTCATCGACGGTTGTTGCTGAATTCAATCTGAATGTTAACCCCGATGTCGCGGTACAAGATGTGCGTGATAAGGTTTCATCTGTTGCCGCGGGATTTCGGAAAGATGTAGATAATCCATTGGTTTCTCGGGTTGATATGCAAGAACAGCCAATGATGTCATTAACCATTGGTGCGGATAATATGTCATTACGTGATATTACCGAATGGGTTAACCAGGTTGCTAAAAAACGCTTGCAAACTATTTCGGGGGTTGGTGATGTCAAATTAGTTGGTGGCGTGGCACGGCAAGTGCGAATTAATGTTGAGCCGTATAAACTCCAATCGTTGGGTTTATCAATTAACGATGTTACTCAAGCTGTGCAGGCGGCGAATGATAACTACCCAGCTGGTGATGTGCAAAGCACTAATTTAAAAGTAAACGTGCGCTTGAATGGTAAATTAACCTCAACCCAAGATTTTGCCAATATTGTGGTAGCCTATCGCAATCAAGTTCCAATTAAAATTAGTGATGTGGCTCAAGTTGAAGATGGGCATGACGAATATACCAGTTTAACCTTGATTGATGGTAAGCGGGCGGTTGGTTTAGATTTGCGCCCTGCGGCTAAGGCTAATGTGGTGGAGGTTGCGGCTGGGGTTTACAAAATGCTTGCCGAATTGGAAAAAATTAAACCTGCTGGGGTTACTTTAAAAGTTAGTTATGATCAATCACAAGCAATTGAGGCATCGCTGGATGATGTCGCGAGTACGTTGTTTGAAGGCGCTGCGTTAACCATTCTCATTGTGTTCTTATTTCTAAAATCATGGCGCTCAACGGTAATTACGGGTTTAACCTTACCAATTGCCTTAATTGGAACTCTCTTTGTAATTTGGGCGTGTGGCTTTACTCTAAATATGATGTCATTAATGGCGTTGTCGCTGTCGATTGGTTTATTAGTTGATGATGCGATTGTGGTGCGTGAGAATATTGTGCGTCATTTGCATATGGGGAAGTCACATTTCCAAGCCGCGATGGATGGTACAACCGAGATTGGTTTGGCGGTAATTGCAACTACCTTCACGGTGGTCGCGGTATTTTTACCCGTAGGGTTTATGCAGGGTATTATTGGTAAATTTTTCTTTCAATTTGGGGTTACAGTTACTGTTGCGGTGCTAATTTCCTTATTTGTGAGTTTTACCTTAGATCCGATGTTATCGAGTCTGTGGCATGAGCCTAAAGATGGTGGTTGGCTGGCGAAATCTAAACTTGGACGGGCTTTAGATAAGTTTGAAGCCTGGTTTGAGCGTTTGATTTTGGCCTATGAGCGCTTCATTCGTCGCTCATTAAATTATCGTAAAACTACGTTGGGTATTTCCTTGGCGATTTTAGTGGGTAGTTTTATGTTGGTGCCGTTGATTGGTGGTGAATTTATGCCCAAAGCCGATAAAGGCAAATATACGGTAACCTTTAAAACTTCGGTGGGTTCAAATGTGTTTTATACCGAGGGCAAGGTCAATCAAGTTAGTGCGATTTTACGCCAACAAATTAAAGAAATTAAATCAATTACCGGAGGAGTGAGCAAAAATTTTGGTGATGGAAGCAATAATGCGACCTTAACTATTGATTTGGGCAGTAAAAAATTGCGCCACCGTAGTTTGGATGCGGTGATGCTAAACACGCGGCAAATTTTGCAGCAAGTTGGTGGAATTAGCGTGCAAACCGTGATGCCATTAGGTTCACCTGGTGGTGATCAAAAACCAATTAATGTTGATATTAAAGGCGATAATATTTTAGTCTTGAAACGTGTATCTGACGATTTGCTCGGTAAAATTGCCAAAATAGCTGGGACTACCGATTTAGCCACCAGTTTTCAAGAAGCCGATCCGTCAATTAATGTTGATGTAAACCGTGATATTGCAGCTAATTTAGGGATTCAAATGTCGGATGTTGGTTCAACCTTGTCCTCATTATTTGCGGGCAATAAAGTTTCTACGTGGGAAGATCCTAAAAATGGCGAAAATTATGATGTGGTGGTGCAAATTCCCGAAGAGGAGCGCAATCGGGATGTTTTAAATCATCTCCAAGTTCCGAGTAAAAACATTAACCCAGAAACAGGTTTGCCACAAATGATTGCGCTAGCGACAATTACTTCTACTAAATCTGGTTTGTCACCGCGTGAGATTGATCATATTGATTTGCAGCGCAAAGTTACGATTACTGGGAATATTATTGGGAGTGACAATCAACGCGTATTTAGCCAAATTCAGCAGGTCTTAGATGGTTATCAATTGCCAAGTGGTTATCAATTTAAGCAAAGCGGTGATAGTGATGATATGGTGCAGTCATTTATGTATGCGGTTTCAGCATTGATGATTGGGGTAGCGTTTATTTATATGATCTTAACCGCGCAATTTCGCAGTTTTGTTCAGCCTTTAGTAATTATGGTGGCATTACCGTTATCCTTTGTGGGGGTGTTTTTAGCTTTGTTACTTTGTAATAGTACCTTAAATATGTTTTCAATTATTGGGATTATTATGTTAATGGGCTTGGCTGCTAAGAATGGGATTTTGTTAGTGGACTTCATTAATCAACAATTACGCGAGGGGATTGATGCAACCGAGGCGATTGTTAATGCGGGTAAAACGCGCTTACGTCCAATTGTGATGACTTCATTAGCCATGATTTTTGGGATGTTGCCACTGGCCTTGAGTAATGGTGATGGTGCCGAAGTACGTAAACCGATGGCATATGCAATTATTGGTGGTATGACCACGTCAACCTTATTAACTTTGATCGTGGTGCCAGTCTTATTTAGTGTTATTGTCCGCCGTCGTTCAAAAAAGGTTGTGATTAATGGATAAAAAGTCTTTTAGTCTAGTTTTGAATTTGCGTGTGGTGCTGTTTTTTGTTGCTTTGGAGACGCTAACCGTGCCATTAGTTGCGATGAGTAATAAGATCGCGACACAAGCCGTGATCTTTATGGCAATAATGGGTTTTGTGGTGGCGTTTATCATTGTTATGGTGTTATTACGCATGTTAAAACAGGTAATTATTAATAATTCATTACGGATATTTGCTATGCAATTAAGCGCGGTACATGGCGTTTGGTATCTGGGGGTTTTGGCAGGTATTTTGGAAATGATTATGTTTGTGGTGCAAGATCTATTGTTTGCGCGCCACTGGGATGATTATCGCGTAGGTTTTGCCTCGGCATTTATTAGCGTTGGCTTGACTTTAATTCTTTATCAATTGGGTGCGCGTTATTTTAAATTAGCCTTAGTTTTGGTCAGTGCGACCACTAAATATACGCTGCAATTTGCGGGTTTGGATATTTTTAAGCTAGCATTGTTGTTTGGTGTCTATGAATTTATTGTTTGTCCGATTACGGGGTGGTGGATTCCCTATCAAGATACTCAACGCCTAATGATGGCGATTTTATCGGGAATTGTTGGTGGTGGTAGCGGTGGTTTGCTGTTATATTTAATTACGCGATTTATCCCATGGTTTCGCCCGAAGTTTCACTTAGAAAATTCTGTATAAATCTCAAATAGATTGACTTGATTTAAGAGTATTGATGTTGCTCTAAGGTATTTAAAAAGTTGCACGTTATTTGAATCTACGCGTTTAGCGTAGATATCCGAACAGTTATAATCTAGAGACCTTTAATTAATATATTGATAAACTCTTTTATAGCTTTGGCTTGTTGTTCAGGCTTAACATTTAAAAAGAGAGCACTCGTCATAGCGTAACTTTGAATGATTTCATATAAGCACTGTATATCAAGGTTTTGCCTGAGTTGTTGGTTTTGTTGGTGTACTAATAATCGTTCATAAATTATGGTTCTTCGTTGATCAACATAATTATTACACTCAGTTTCAAATTCTGTATGAAGATTATTATTTAATTTAGTTGCTAGCGCAATTTTATGTAAATCTAAATTATTTGAATAACTATTAAATATCCAGGTGGTAAGTATAGTTAATTCATTTGTAACGTTATTATTATCTTGTGGTAGCGCAGTTAACTCAGTGAGGTTTTTTTCAAACCAATTTAACATTATTTGGCGCAATAGACCTTTCTTATCTTTAAAGTATCTAAAGATTAACCCTTCCGCCAAACCCGAACTGTACGCAATTTCTTTCGACGTAGTTGCAGCAAAGCCCTTTTCAGCAAAAAGATGTTGAGCCGCAAGTAAAATACTTTGCTCTGATTGTAACCTTTTAAGAGTCTTTTTTGGTTCTTTGAGTTGATCAGTTAATGGCATGGTGCTTTATCTAAATTGAATAAATGTTAGTCGATGCAGAAATTATAGCACAGCTTTTGCCATTTTGAAGTAGATGCCTTAATTAAAGGCTAATTTGTCCAATTATTTTTCGAGAAGTCTTCAATCATCAGCATTGTGTTTTTAGCGCTTTTTGATAGATAAATAGTCCTAACGGCAGTAAGATAGCGGAAACAATTGTGATTGAGGCTAATAATTTTAGATTGCCAAGAGATGCGTCAGCATTTACGGTTAAAAGCCAAGAAGATGCTAATCCTGCAATTGTTGCGCTTATATTGCTAATTGCTGACTGGAGAGCATTGAATCCAGACCTTTGATGTTCTTGCGGGTATTTACTGGTAACTAAAGATACTGCAGTAATTCTAATATATACGCTGGACATCAATAATATCATAAATATAATTGGAGGTAATTTCATCGTAATAATACCAAAGATTAGCACTAAAATGAATAGAGTAGTTGCATAGTTAATTGGTTTATTTACGCCGAGCTTATTAATTAAATGTCCATAAATTTTAGTCGTAATTAAACTGGCGATACCACTAGCCATAAACATAAATGGCATGGATTGATTTGATGTGTGCATAGTGTATTTCAAGATTATAGCTAATGATGGAATTAATAAGTAAATTGGAAATTGGGCAATTCCTAGTAATGATATAGCTAAAATTGAGGTTTTATTTAGTTTAATTCGTTGATGAAAAGGCTGCGGTAATTTTATTTCGTTTGATGGAATTATATAATATACCAAGAGAATTACCACTAAAATCATCAATGAAATTAGGACAAAAAGTATTTGATAATTAAATTGTTCAATTAGCCAAATTCCACTAGGTATTCCCAAAATGCTAACTAACGGAAATGCCATAATTGTAATTGACAAAGCTTTGCCGTGTTGTTCGGGTAGTGTGTTATCTATAACTAGCGCCATGCCTAAAGCCAGAGTTATTCCACCAAAGAAACCAGCAATTAAACGAATTACTACGATCATATAGATATCCGTACAAAAAATAGATAAAAAATTAGCTATACTTAGTATACCAAGGGTAGTATAAAGTATTTGTTTTTTATTAAATCTGTCTAAATAGATAAATCCGAGTAAACCAGAAAATATTGCACTACAGGTATATGATCCAGTTAAGATGCCGATTTGATTCAAATTTATATTGAATGGAATTAGTAAAGATGGTGCAATTGGGGCAATGATCATGAATTCAAGAGCATTAATAAATTGAACACACATGATGACGAGAGCAATTTTTGAACATTTTGAGAGTTTCATCTTTTTAGCGTATAAAAGTAAGTGAGTGCTCAATTTTATATTGTGTGCTGTAAAATGTCAAGTCTAGCTGAATGAAATTCTGTGATTGATTTAAAATTATCTCGTTATAGTTGTTTAAATAATGAAATTAAACTCTTGAAGCCGTAGTGATGTCATGTTCGATTGATGATATTCTATATTGCGGTGAAAGGTTAAGCCCTGCAATGAATTAGGCTATAGTATAATAGCTGATGATAGAGAATATTTTGTGTGTTAAACCCATGCTTAATAAATAAGCCCATGCGCAAGGATTTAGTCGTTCGAAGCAATTATGTAGTGGAGATTAAGATTTATTGAACAAAACTAAAGAGCAGCGTAAAACATTTTTCATAGGTGTAATAATATGTTAAATAAAGTAGTTGAACAAGTAACGCAAAGAATTATTGAACGCAGCAAAGCAACGCGTGAAGCCTATTTGGCACGCATGAAAGAGCAATACGGTAAACGTGTCCAACGCTCTAGTTTGGCTTGCACTAATTTGGCACATGTGGTTGCCGCCGAAGATAATAAAACTAAATTAAGCCTTAAAGCCATTGAAAATCCAAATATTGGGATTGTTACTGCCTACAATGATATGCTCTCAGCCCATCAACCTTATTACCGTTATCCTGAATTAATTAAGCAAGTAGCCATGCAAAATGGTGCGACCGCGCAAGTTGCGGGTGGCGTGCCTGCAATGTGTGATGGCGTAACTCAAGGGCAAGTTGGGATGGAGTTATCGTTATTGTCGCGTGAAGTAATTGCGATGAGTACAGCGGTATCCTTGTCGCATAATGTTTTTGATGGGGTAGTTTGTTTTGGTATTTGTGACAAAATCGTGCCAGGATTATTGATTGGTGCTTTAACTTATGGTTATTTGCCAACGATCTTTATTCCAAGCGGTCCAATGCCAAGTGGAATTTCAAATAAAGAAAAAACCGAAACCCGTAAACTTTTTGCTGAGGGTAAAGTTGGTAGCGAAGCGCTACTTGAGTCGGAATTAAAATCTTACCACGCAGCAGGTACTTGTACTTTTTATGGTACGGCTAATACCAATCAAATGATGATGGAAGTTCTTGGTTTACATATTCCTGGGGCGGCATTTATTGCGCCAAATACACCACTTCGTCAAGCGATTACCGAACAAGCGGTGACGCAAATTGTTAAAAATACTGCTCAACGGGACAACTTCACGCCATTATGTGAAATAATTAGCGAAAAAAGCATTGTTAATGCGATTGTTGGTTTATTAGCTAGCGGTGGTTCAACCAATCATACTTTACATATTCCAGCAATTGCTAAAGCGGCTGGGATTGTGGTTAATTGGGATGATTTCGCCGATTTATCTGCTGCTGTGCCACTGTTGGCTAAGGTTTATCCAAATGGTAATGCCGATGTGAATCAATTCCATGCTGCTGGTGGAATGGCTTACATTATTGAGCAGTTATTAGCTGGTGGCTATTTACATGAAGATGTAAAAACTGTGTTAGGTCAGGGTTTATCTGCACATGCTAAATATGCAGCGTTGGAAAATGATAAATTAGTTTGGCAAGCAGCGTTTAATCATGATGAAGCGATTTTAAGTAGTGTGGCTAAGCCATTTAGTCATGAAGGTGGCGTGCGCTTATTACAAGGTAATTTGGGGCGCAGTGTGACTAAAATTTCAGCGATTGCTGAAGAGTTTCGCCATATTAAAGCACCTGCGCAAGTATTCCATAGCCAAGATGATGTTATGGCAGCATACAAACGTGGTGACTTAAATAAAGATGTTGTGGTGGTCTTGAAATATCAAGGTCCACGCGCTAATGGTATGCCTGAACTGCATAAATTAATCCCAGCGCTTTTGTCTGTGCAGGATCAAGGTTATCAAGTGGCTTTAGTTACCGATGGACGGATGTCGGGTGCAACTGGTAAAGTGCCAAATGCAATCCATATAACACCTGAAGCAATGATGCCAAATAGCCCATTTGCTAAAATTTTAGATGGCGATGTGGTTGAATTGGATTTGAACGCAGGTAAATTAGAGTTACATATTAGCGCTGCTGAATTAGCCGCTCGTCAGGTTACTATTCCAGATTTGAGTGCGAATCAAATCGGTTTTGGACGTGAATTATTTGGGCATTTACGCTCAAATTTAAGCGAGTCTGAACTTGGTGCAACTTTATTTTAGGGTAATTAAATGAGAACAATTGAGCAAATTTTTGGTGCGAGTAAAATCGTTCCTGGTGCAGTTTTAGAAGATCAAAAAGTTGCGTTAGCCGTGGCAGGAGCCTTGCTTGAGGCTGATGTTAAGGTAATGGCACTTCGTTTATTATCGCGCAATTCTCTGAAATCGCTGGAGTTAATTACTAAAGAATTTCCTGAGATGATGGTAGGTGCGAGTGGTGTGATGGATGCCGCTGGTTTTCTGAATGCAAGTATTGCGGGCGCTAAATTCATTTCATCACCAGGTTGTACCTCGGAATTATTTACCGCAGCTCGTACCCGTTATAATGATGCACATTTCTTACCCGGTGTATTAACTCCAACTCAAGTTATGGAAGTAATGACGCGTGGAATTGAGGTTATGAATATTTTTCCTGCCGAAGCGCTAAATGGTTATGAGTTAGCTAAAACTTATGGCTATGCTTTTCCTGAAGCAAAATTTGGTATGGTTGGCGGAATTAATTTGGTAAATATGGAAAAATATCTCGAATTATCTAACGTAATTGCGGTCTCGGTTGCTTCGATTGCGGAATCTGCATTAGTTGCCAAGTGTGATTATGCAGAAATTCGTCGGCGTGCCGAAGAAGCGATGTCGATTGCTAAAATTGTGTTGCAGGGAACTCAAAGTCTTGCGAGTAATATTATTTAAAATTATGAAGGAATGAAATTATGAAATCAATGGAAGTTATTTTTGCACGCAATAAAATCGTGCCTGTAGTGGTAATTAATGATGTTGAAGCGGCAATTCCATTAGCGGAAACCTTGCTTGCAGCTGGAATTAATAATATGGAAGTTACTTTGCGTACCGCCAATGCGCTGGAAGTTATTCGTAAAGTAGCTCAAAATGTGCCTGAAATGGTGATTGGTGCTGGTACGATTTTAACCGTTGAACACTTTAAACAAGCGCAAGCGGCTGGTGCAGAATACATTATTTCGCCAGGTGTTACGCAAGAGTTATTTGAAATTGGTAAAGCGAATGCCGAACAAGTGCGCTTTATTCCAGGAATTTGCTCACCAAGTCAAGCGATGGACGCGGCAAATTATGGTTTAGGTTATGTTAAATTTTTTCCAGCTGAACCATATAATGCCTATAATATTATCAAAGCCTTAGCTTCACCATTGCCACATATTAAGTTTTGCCCAACTGGTGGTGTGACGATAGAGAATATGCAAAAATATTTGTTATTGGAAAATATTTTTGCGGTGGGTTTATCTTCAATTGTTGAGGGTAAATTAATTGCGGCACATGATTTTACAGAAATTCGCCGCCGCTGTGAAGAAGCGGTTGCGCTGGTTAATCAAACTTTGCAACTTAACTAATTTTTTGAGAGCTAACACCATGACAATTAATCAGCAAGCTTTGACTTTAATTCGTGATTCAATTCGCGATATTCCTAATTGGCCAGAACCAGGTGTAATGTTTCGCGATATTTCTACCTTATTGCAAAATCCAGAAGCCTTTCGGGCGGTAGTGGATATTTTGGTGGAACGTTATCGCGGTCAGAATATCACTCAGGTCGCTGGTTTGGATGCGCGGGGGTTTATTTTTGGACCAATCGTAGCCTATGAATTGGGAATTGGTTTTATTCCGATTCGTAAGAAGGGTAAATTACCCTACACTACGGTTTCAAAAAGTTATACCTTAGAATATGGTGATATTAATACGGTTGAAATGCACATTGATGCAGTGCATAAAGACGATAAAGTTTTGGTGATTGACGATTTAATTGCAACTGGTGGAACGATGTTAGCGGCTTGTTCATTAATTACCGATTTGGGCGCAGAAGTTGCCGAATGTGCGGTGGTGAGTGATTTACTCTATCTAAATGGCAGTAAGTTAATTTGTGAACAAGGTTTTAAAGTTTTCAGTGTTCTGGAATATAATAACTAAAGTTTGTTATTTTACTGAATCGGAATTAATCTTAGTTTTGATGAAATGTTTTAAAAAAGCTAAATGATTTAAAGGTTATTTAGCTTTTTGTATTTAGATGATGAATTAGAATTAAATTAGCTTAAAATTAAATCAAGTGATTTGCACCACTGAATTTTCATATAGTTAGCTGCGTTTTAAATTACTTGAGTCACCTATCTTGAATTAATGGTACCACATTGAAGTGTTAGTGTATTTGTGTTATGGGTGCAGTAATCCGTAACTGTTTAACTAGATCAATTCTATCGAGAGTCTAAATCTAATTATGGGTCATTTCAAGCGGAATTACCCATTGATCATATTCGCTCGCACTAAGAAAACCTAAGGCGAGTGCAGATTCTTTTAAGCTAATGCCTTCATGATGGGCTTTTTTGGCAATTTTAGCCGCTTTGTCATAACCGATATGGCGATTTAATGCGGTAACTAACATGAGATTTTTACTTAAATGGGCTTCAATAATCGGCAAATTCGGTTCAATGCCAAGCGCACAATGTTGATTAAATGAATGGCAACTATCGGCAATAAGTTGGATACTTTCTAAAACATTATGTATCATGACGGGTTTATACACATTTAATTGAAAATTGCCTTGACTACCCGCGAAAGCTACGGCAGCATCATTGCCATAAACTTGTACGCAGACCATGGTAAGTGCTTCACATTGAGTCGGGTTAACTTTGCCTGGCATAATTGATGAACCTGGTTCATTTTCAGGAATGGTTATTTCGCCAATCCCGCAGCGTGGGCCACTGGCTAACCAACGCACATCATTAGCGATTTTCATTAGTGCACCCGCCAAGGTACGCAGTCCTGCTGAGAGATTAACTAGTCCATCATGTGCGGATAAGGCAAAAAATTTATTCTCCGCCGAGCTAAAGGGTAAACCCGTTTCGTGGCTAATATATTTGGCGGCTAGATCACCGAATAAAGGATGAGCATTTAGTCCAGTACCAACGGCCGTGCCACCAATCGCAAGTTCAAAAATCCCTTGCAGTGATTGATTTAGGTGGGATAAGCCATGATCGAGTTGCGCGACCCACGCACTAATTTCTTGACCAAGCGTAATTGGTGTCGCATCTTGGAGATGGGTACGACCAACTTTGACTAATTGTGCAAATTGTTGTGCTTTGGCATCAAGGGTCGTGCGCAAAAGTTGAAGCGCGGGAAATAGCTTATGCGTTACTTCTTCGGCGGCAGCAATATACATCGCGGTCGGGAATGTGTCGTTTGAGGATTGTCCACGATTGACGTGATCGTTTGGATGAACTGGGTTTTTACTGCTCATGACACCACCCGCAATTTGAATAGCGCGATTGGAAATCACTTCATTCGCATTCATATTAGATTGGGTACCTGAGCCAGTTTGGAAGACGACTAATGGAAAATGTGCATCGAGTTTACCCGCAATCACTTCATCCGCGGCTTGAACAATCAATTTTGCTAAATTGCCATCCAATTCACCTAAATCAGCATTCGCTTGAGCCGCTGCCTTTTTTAAAATACCCAAGGCACGAATTACGGCTGGAGTAAATTTAAATCGCTCAACACCAATCTCAAAATTATTTCGTGAACGCTCAGTTTGAGCTCCCCAATATTTATCTTCAGCCACTAAAATTTCGCCCATTGAATCAGTTTCATGCCGCATTTTGTACTCCTTTGTGAATTAGATTAATTTATTAAGAGTTATTTTAACAGCTTCAATTTATTTAAGTCGAGTTGATTGGTTTATAATATTGGATTAAATAAAATATTAGTAGGATTTAAAATGAAACAATTGGCTAGTTACCCATTTAGTCGCCCACGGCGTAATCGTCAGGCTCCGTATATTCGTAATTTGACTCAAGAAAACTGGGTGACAGCGAATGATTTAGTTTACCCAGTCTTCATTCTTGAGGGCGAACGCCGTGAAGAACCAATTTTATCCATGCCGGGACAAAGTCGCGTGAGCATTGATGTGTTGTTGCGTTTGGTTGAGAAAACGCAGATGTTAGGTTTGCAAGGAATTGCACTTTTTCCTGTGATTGAAGCGGGTAAGGATAATTTAGCCAGTGAAAGTTATAATCCAGATGGTTTAGTTCCACGCGCGATTCGTGCCATTAAAGCCCAATTTCCACATATCGGTGTGTTTAGTGATGTTGCGCTTGATCCATATACGCTGCATGGTCAGGATGGAATTATCGATGAACAGGGTTATGTGTTAAATGATGTCACCAATGAAGTTTTAGTGAAACAAGCTTTATGTCATGCGCATGCGGGTGCGGATTTTGTCTGTCCATCGGATATGATGGATGGCAGAATTGGATTAATTCGTGCTGCACTTGAGCAAAATAATTTGCATAATGTTGGGATAATGGCATATTCAGCTAAATATGCGTCAAAATATTATGGTCCATTTCGTGATGCGGTTGGTTCGAGCGCTAATTTGGGTAATGCCGATAAATTTAGTTATCAAATGCACCCAGCCAATGGCAATGAGGCGCTGCGTGAAGTTGCTTTGGATATTGCTGAGGGCGCGGATATTGTGATGGTTAAACCAGGTTTGCCATATTTAGATATTTTATATCGGGTGAAACAAGAATTTAAAATGCCAACTGCCGTGTATCATGTGAGTGGCGAATATGCGATGTTAAAAGCTGCTGCACAAAATGGTTGGCTGGATTATGAAGCAACTTTACTTGAAACTATGTTGAGTTTTAAACGTGCTGGTGCAGATATTATTTGGACTTATGCGGCATTTGATGTGATTAATATTTTACGTAAATATTGATTATTATTTATTATAGTTCGCTCATTGTTTAGGTAGTTATATAGTACACAAATTAGCTGTGCTATAATCCCTCTGTTATAGCTCGTTCACGGTTTAGGTAGTGATATAGTGCAACTAAAGAAATTGATCTTGGTTCATTAGTTATAGCTCGTTCACGGTTTAGGTAGTGATATAGTTTTTCATATTTTGTTAATAATGATGTTTTTGTTATAGCTCGTTCACGGTTTAGGTAGTGATATAGTTAACATGCTTTATTATATTGATATGTTTGAAATTATTTAGGTTTTTTATTTAATAAAATAACAAATATCGTAATAAAGTAACTATGTCAAGAGATTTTTTGATACAATATCTGGGTATCACTACCTAAACCATGAGTTTGCTATAATAAGACAAAAAGTCGTACAGCTGACATCTGTAACTGTCATTAATTTATTAAAACAGTAAAAGCTGTTTATGTTCTTTATTGATTTTTTCTTGCTTTGATGGTGTACCGACCAAAAAATACATTTGGCTATATTGTTTTTCGGTAACTTTCATTATTCTAATATTACCACGTTCAGGGGCATTGGCTTCGATACGTCTGATGTGCTTTTCAATTGCATCATGTCCGTTGCACAACCGACAATATACTGAGTATTGCAACATGTCATAACCTTCTTTTAATAGATAGTTATGAAATCGTTGATAAACTTGTCTTAACCGTTTGGTTGTAACTGGCAAATCATAAAATACAATTAATCTCATCCATCTAATCTCAGAAAACATCTTGTTAATCCATGTTACTACGTTGTATTAATTGTGGTAGTGACGGAAGCTTAATTAGTTGAAAATTATTTTCATTAATGCAACTAATAAAACTTTTTACCATCACGTCAATTGAATTTAGTAAAGTAGTTAGCTTGTTATCTATTATCACAATATGATTGAGTATGTCTACTAGCCTTGCCTTAATTGTAGTAGATAGTTCTAGTTTTTGAGCAGTTTCAACGATAGCATAAATATACCAATCAATATATGGGCGATAAGGCTCAATAAAATCATCGGCTAAATTAAATGCATTTAGTTGATTATCATGAAATAGTCCAAGTGTTGGCGATAATCCATAACCTACGAGACTACGACAAATTAGACTACGGATAATAGTATAGGCATAATTTAGCAATCCATTGATCTCACTATATTCAATATTTTGGCTGGTTGCAGGGCGGTTTTTACTTATGCGAGTAAAATCCCCACCAAACATAGCTGGAAAATATATTCGGCTTGACTGTGCCTCGTTATTGTTTGTGTCACCTGATAATACAGTTTGTGATAAATGAGTTAATTTGTTTATATCTAAGCTTAGTGGACATAAATGTTTTAATGCCATGGCTTGATTGGTAATCTTTTGCTCAACGATTGTTTGCCATAGCCGTTTCTTAAATGGCTGAGTTAGCTGGATTTGGGTTTTCAAGACAAGGTTTTGGCGTGAATGGGGTAAATAACTATGGAAAATTCCATTTGGAAGGTGGGTTTTATCACAAGTTATCATGACTATATTATTCTCGGCACATTCACTTAATAAAGTTGCGCTGAGCGTTATGGAGTAATGATTAATCACTATGCAGGCAATATCTTGCAATGGAACTGTATATTTTTCGTTATCTTGAGTTATTTGCAGTTGGGATTTTGCAACTTGCAAATAACTTGGTTGACTAATCATAACACAACGAAAAGTCATTTTTGAGTTTTCAGCTGGCTAAAATCAAGGCGAGTTTCATGATTAACTTTGCTAATGTTGCCAATGACATCAACTTGGTATTTTTCTAAAGTAGTGTTAACTTTAACTCCAATGCTTCGAAACTCCCTAGCTCCATCATGTAATAAAATAGTTACCCCGCCTGTAGCTCTATCTGTACCTGTATAATAGCTGTCAAGCCCGAACTAAAAATGCACCACTTTTAGTCAAATTAGAAACAAATTCCCCGACGTAAAAGTGCACCATTTAAATCCACGTTTCTTACATTTTAGCAGGGATGATTCCTGCCTTCATTTT
>JACCDZ011949471.1_pt1 | contig 56233 bp, 47 predicted proteins | sample 7449551 | NCBI WGS metagenome assembly JACCDZ01 (sample SAMN15323452, study PRJNA562643) | freshwater metagenome | isolation source: river surface water | place: USA:Blue River Watershed | collected 2017-08-18 | reverse complement strand
TGAAATACGGCGAGCGCGTACGTCTGGTGCTGGTGAACGACACCATGATGGAGCACCCCATACATCTGCATGGCATGTGGAGTGACCTGGAAGACGAAAACGGCAATTTCATGGTGCGCAAGCACACCATTTCCATGCCGCCGGGCACGCGGCGTACGTATCGCGTCACAGCCGATGCTTTGGGCCGCTGGGCTTATCACTGCCATCTGCTCATGCATATGGATTCCGGCATGTTCCGCGAAGTGCGCGTGGAGGTGGACGTATGAAAGCCTCTCTCCCCTTGATACTTTGTCGCCCCGGCGCAGGCCGGGGCCCAGCGCCTTTGCTTTTTTCCCGAAACCAAAAAAGTCGCTGGATCCCGGCCTTCGACCAAAGGAAGTCCCTGTGGGGCGCCGGGGCGACAGTGCTCTTTTTAATGGCTGCTTCTTTATTGGGGCCTGCGTCATTTGCATATGCCGCTGAAGACCACTCGCATCATCACGGCCATGAGATGTCCGCGCCCAGCCAGACTGCGGTTCCCGATGTCGTCAATCATTCTGCACATGAATCGTTTTCCCTGCCGCCACCAACAGCAGAAGAAATGGCCGCGGCTTTTCCTGATCTCGGTGTTATGAGCATGCAGGAGCATATGGGCAGCAGCCATTTCAGCAAACTCATGCTGGACAGGTTGGAGTGGCAGGAAATGGATGACGAGGGTGCGCTGGCCTGGGAAGGCAATGTCTCCTGGGGCAGCGAACTCAATCGGCTCTGGTTCAGCAGCGAAGGCGAGCGCGAGGAGGGTCGTGTTGCACATCTCGATAATCGTCTTTACGGCAGCCATGCTTTTGCGCGCTGGTGGGAGGCGACGGCAGGTCTGCGTCAACTCGGCGGCGCAGGGCCGGATCGCACGTTTGCTGGTGTGGGTATAGAGGGACTGGCGCCGTATTTTTTCGAACTCGATGCTTCTCTCTGGCTGGGTGAGAGCGGACGCAGTGCTTTGGCTGTTGAGGCTGAATACGAAATGCGCTTCAGCAATCGCCTGATCCTGCAGTCGCGTCTGGAAATGAATGCCTGGGGCAAGGACGATATCGAGAAAGGCATAGGCAAAGGTTTGTCCGATGCCGAACTTGGTTTTCGCCTGCGTTATGAAATCCGGCGCGAGCTGGCGCCCTATGTCGGTGTGGGATGGGCGTACAAGTTTGGCGATACCGCAGATTACGCAGAAGGTGATGCGCGGGATTTTCGCCTGGTTGCCGGCGTCAGAATCTGGCTGTAAAGAGGAATTAAGGGCTTAAAAATACAGAACGGGTGGCGACAAATTACGTGAAAAAATATGCGAAGGTTTTTCGTCGCTTATTTTCGTTGAGTTTGCGCCTGGTCATATTTCACCGTCACCCGTCTTCATTATGATTCCTGTGCGTTCCGGGTCCGCTGAGGCCCACACAGAGGATAAGTGATGAAGTTCGTAAGTCCGGCTGACCAGGTTTTCCTTCTGCTGGAGCGCCGCCAGCAGCCCATGCATATCGGCACGCTGCAGTTGTTCAGTTATCCGGAAGGTGCCAAGGCTGACTATGTGAGCCGCCTTGCCGAACATATGCGTTCTTTCATTGAAGTGAAGGCGCCTTTCAATCAGCGTGTCGTCACCCGCTTCGGCCAGAATTTCTGGGAAGAAGACCGCCAGTTCGATCTGGATCACCATTTTCGTCATGCTGCACTGCCCAAGCCCGGGCGCATACGCGAGCTGCTCGCTTTCATTTCTGCCGAGCACAGCAATCTGCTGGATCGTGCCCGTCCGCTCTGGGAGGTGCATCTGATCGAGGGTGTGCAGGGGCGCCGTTTCGCCATTTACACCAAGATGCATCACTCCATGATGGATGGCATGGCCGGTATGCGCCTCATGATGCGTGCTTTCAGCAACACAGCGGAAAAAAAGGACTTGCCGCCAATCTGGGCGGTCCCGCCGCGTCAGCGTAAAGACCCTGCCGTGAAAGATCGTCCCGGCAAGCATATGGCGACTGCATTGGACCGACTGAAACAGGAAGCCGGGCGCAATGCTTTGCTACTTCCCCATGTCGCGCGTGAGCTAGGGCGCTCCCTCAGCACGAAGCGACAGAATGAGGATTCCGTTTCTGTATTCGATGCGCCGCCTTCGGTGCTTAACCAGCGCATCACCGGCTCACGCCGTTTCGCCGCCCAGTCCTATTCCATGGAGCGTATTCGCGCCATCGGCAAGGCCTTTGGAGCCACTGTGAATGATGTGGTCATGGCCATGTGCGGCGCTGCACTGCGCGATTATCTGATCAGCCAGAATGCCCTGCCGGAGAAACCGCTGATTGCCATGGTGCCGGTTTCCCTGCGTGAAGAGGATGATGACAGCGAAGGCGGTAACCAGATTGCTGTGGTGCTGGCCAATCTGGGCACGCATGTGAATGATCCGGCCGAACGCATGCGTATCGTCATGGGCTCCATCCGCGAAGCCAAGCAGCGCTGCAAACGCATGACACACGCGGAGCTGCTGCTGTATACGGCTGTTTCACTGGCGCCGGCGGGCGTGAACATGCTTACCGGTCTGGCTCCTGCCTGGCAGACCTTTAACGTGATCATTTCCAATGTGCCCGGCCCGAAAGAGCATATGTACTGGAATGGCGCGCGTATGGACGGCATTTATCCCGTGGCTTTCTTGATGGATAACGCCGCCCTGAATTTCACTCTGCTGTCTTATGTAGACCAGCTGGAGTTCGGCATTACGGCCTGCCGTCGTACCCTGCCTTCCATGCAGCGCCTGCTCGATTATCTGGAAAAGGCACTGGACGATCTGGAAACGGCGATAGGTATTACCGAGCACGAGGCTGCCTTGCCGGTGCTGGCCTGAGTTTTATCCGGTCAATACCGGTGGCGGCCAAGGCAGCTTGGCCGCCTTTTTTATTGCCAGCTCACAACAAGCGTGAAGCGGGAAGCACAGAAGGAAAGTGCGAAGCGCTACTGATCAAGAAAGCGCAAGCCTTCTTAAGCTATGACCCAGTCATTCAAAGAAAGGAATAGGGTAGTTGCGAGACGCCGCACGGCGCGAGCATGACCCGCATGTCATAAGCTATAGCAAGGAACAGAACCAAATGAAGGGCTGCCCGCAGGGCTCGCCTTTCTTTGCTTACTTTCTTTAGGCGAAGCAAAGAAAGTGAGGCCCGGTGCAGCCGCAATTCCATCAGGGAATAAACAACATAAAAAACATGTCCGGAGCACCTCAGCCAATCCCCGACAGTGCCCGGAAAAAATTGCAATCTAAAGCGTATTCAAAAAGTCTCGAACAGCATCCGTAAAAACATCATTCCTATCCCCGGCCACCATATGGCCAGCCCCCGTCACATCGGTAATGCGTGCTTGCGGAATCCTTTCCTGGAACTCGCGGGTAATGGCTTCATCCACCACATCGCTTTGCGCACCACGCACCAGCAAAACAGGTTGTGTGAGTTTTTCTGCTGCGTGATAAAAGCGCTCTTCGTTTTCCGGATTGCTTTCTTCCCGGCTGCGCTGGAAGGCGGCCAGCATGGCCGGGTCCCAATGCCAGTACCAGCGGCCGTCTTCTTTTTGTCGCAGGTTTTTCTTCAGTCCGCCGGAATCGCTCTTTTGTGTGCGATGTGGTTGATAGCTGGCGACGGCAGCAGCGGCATCCTCCAGCGCAGCAAAGCCTTCCGGGTGCGCCGCCATGAAGCCGAGTATGCGATCCACGCCGGCGGCATTGAGGCGCGGTGCAATATCCACCAGTACCAGTGCGCGGGAAACTTCGCCGACTTCTCCAGCATTGGCCAGCAAGGCGGACAGTCCGCCCAGCGAAGCCCCGACCATCACCGGCTTGCGAATTTGCGCGAGCGCCAGCTCCTGCACGTCGGCCGCAAAATCCGACACCTTGTAATGTTGGGTCCAGTCGCTGTCGCCATGGCCGCGCATGTCGATGGCAATACTGCGCCAGCCTTCTTCACCCAGCGCTGCTGCACTGCGGCCCCAGGCATGACGGGTCTGGCCGCCACCGTGCATGAAGAGTATCGGGCGGCCGTTTTCCGGGCCGTAGCAGGAAAGCGCCAGTTTATGACCGGCGCGGGTGGTGAAGTATTCGAGGGACATGAGGAGCAGCCGTTGGAAAAAGGCAGCCCCGATTATGCGTAGGCCTTTCTTGAAATGACGATGACGGAAATGCTCAAGTGATTGACCGAGGCAATCACCGCGCCAGTCCTGTTTGCAGGTGCGAATTCATTCGCACAAATTCGCCCACCATGTGCGAATGAATTCGCAGCTACAAAAGAGCGTCAAGACGGCCCCAGTGGCCAGCCCAGTCCCAGCCAGAGCGCGAGGAAGGCACTCCAGACCAGCAGCAGGGCCATCGAGTAAGGCAGCATTAGCGCCATCAAGGTGCCGACCCCTGTGTCTTTCTGCCAGCGCTGGGCAAAGGCCACCACCATGGCGAAATAGGGCATGAGGGGCGTGATGATATTGGCCACGCTGTCGCCCACACGATAGGCCGCCTGTGTGTTTTCGGCGGGCACGCCGGCAAGCAGCAGCATGGGTACGAAGACCGGTGCCATCAGTGCCCATTTGGCGGAGGCTGAGCCTATGAACAGGTCGAGCAATGCTGTGAGCAGCACGAAGAGGATGAGTAGCAGCACCGGCGAGAGATCCAGTGCGCGCAGCCCTTCTGCGCCACTGATGGCCAGCAGCTCGCCGAGCTGGCTCCATTTGAACCAGGCCACGAACTGCGCCGCAAAGAACATGAGCACGAGATAGGGGGCCAGCGCCTTCACGGTTTCTTCCAGCGCTGCCACATAGTCGTCGGCCTTGCTCCAGAGCCCGGAGAGGCGTCCGTAGAGCAGACCGGCCACACCGAAATAGACCGCCACGATAACGACGATGCCGCTGATGGCGGGCGACTTGAGCGCAGAACCATCGGCGCCGCGCAGGAAGCCGCCTTCGGGCCAGAGGCCGGTCAGTAGCACTGCGGCCAGGAAGATCGTCCAGGCCAATACAGCGCGGCCACCGGCTTTATGCAGCTGGCTGCCTTCATCGCTGACGACGGAATTGGTCTGTCCATTTTCGGCAAGGCGGGGAATCACCAGCCACTGCGTGATGACGGCCACGACGCCGGCAACCAGCAGTGAGGAGGCGGCGTTGAACCAGTAATTGGCGGTGATGGCGATTTCTGCGCCAGGAGCCACGGTGCGAGCGGCTTCGGTGGTAATACCAGCTAGCATCGCGTCAGCCGGACTGATCAGCGGGCTGGCGGCAAAGCCGCCGGAGACGCCGGCAAAGGCACAGACGATGCCTGCCAGGGGTGGCAGGCCGGCGCGATGGAAGAGCAAGCCGGCTAGAGGTATGACCACGACATAGCCTGCGTCCATGGCGACATGGGAAAGCACGCCGGCAAAGGCGACGAGGAAGGGCAGGCCATGGCCGCGGGTCAGACGGACCAACGCTGAGAGCAGCGCCCCCAGCAGGCCGGAGCGCTCGGCCAGACCCAGGCCCAGCATGGCCACGATGACGGGGCCGACCGGGGCAAAGCCGGTAAAGTTGCTTACCGTATCGGTCAGTATTTTGGTAAGACCATTTATGGAGAGCAGATTGACGGCTGCAGCCGTCTTGCTGCCATCGGGATACGTCGCCTGCCAGCCGACAAGGGCGGCCACCATGGAGAGCAGCAGCACGATGCCGCAGAGCCAGACGAAGAGCCAGGTAGGCGAGGGCAGGCGATTGCCGGCCGCCTCGAGGCGGTCCAGCAGGCGCAGGAGGGCGGGGGCTTTCTTCTCAGCGGTTTTCGTCACAGCAAATACCGGGGCCGTAGGGTGGATGGGGCGAAGCCTAACCCACTGTTCATATTCTTCCGACCCACAAACGCCACTTGCCCGCCGATGTCATGGTGCGGTGATGTCGGGGTCATGGATATCAAGGTCATGTGCCGGTTCCTGGCTGGTCAGGATCTAAACAGATGCGATGAAAAAGCCTGATGTCGTTCGCCCTGAGCTTGTCGAAGGGGATGGAGGCCCTTCGACAAGCTCAGGGCGAACGGGGAAACAAGGCAGCGCTCCATCATCCTCCGCGAGGATTAAGTGCGGCTTGCACCCACTCTGCCCTTGGGATGCCCCGGCGCTTCCCCCATAATCCCGGAACTTTTCCATCAGCACCGAGTATTCCTGTGTCCGCGACCCTGCCTGCTGCCCATCCCGCCTTCGAGCCTGTACGCCAGATTCCCATACATTCGCTCAAGCTCAATGTGGCCGAGTACCGCCATCGGGCCACCGGCGCCACGCACTACCATCTGGCCGCGGACAATCCGGAAAACGTGTTTCTGGTCGCCCTGCGCACCATGCCCATGGATTCCACCGGCGTGGCCCATATCCTGGAGCACACCGCGCTTTGTGGCTCGCGCAAATATCCGGTACGTGATCCTTTCTTCCTCATGATCCGGCGTTCCCTGAACACCTTCATGAATGCCTTCACCTCCAGCGACTGGACGGCCTATCCCTTCGCCAGCCAGAACCGCAAAGACTTCGACAATCTGCTCTCGGTGTATCTGGATGCCGTTTTCTTTGCACGCCTTGATCCGCTGGATTTCGCGCAGGAAGGCATACGCATCGAATTTGAAAAGCCCGAAGAGAAAGCGAGCCCGCTGGTTTACAAGGGCGTGGTCTTCAATGAAATGAAGGGCGCCATGAGCTCGGCCCAGTCCGAACTCTGGGAAGCGCTGAATCACCAGCTTTTTCCCAGCACCACCTACCACTACAACTCCGGTGGCGATCCTGCCGTCATTCCCGATCTGAAATACGAAGACCTGGTGGCTTTTTATAAAGAGCATTACCACCCCAGCAATGCCGTGTTCATGACCTATGGCGACATTCCGGCGGTGGAGTTGCAGGCCAAGTTCGAGGAGCGTGCGCTCAAGGAGTTCAAGGCCCTGCCTTCAAGCATCCGGGGTCATGATGAAAAGCGTTACAGCGCCCCGGTGCGTGTTGAAGGCGCCTATGCGCTTGATGAAGACGATGCGGAAGAAAAAACCCATATCGTGCTGGGTTGGCTGCTGGGCAAGACGGCTAATCTGAAAGAACGATTTGAAGCTGAACTGCTTTCCGGCGTGCTGCTGGAAAACTCCGCCTCGCCACTGCGCCATTTCCTGGAAACCACCGAACTGGCACAGGCACCGTCTTCGCTTTGCGGTGTCGATGACTCCGGTCGCGAGCTTTCTTTCATGTGTGGCATCGAGGGTTCGGAAGCGGACCGCGCCGATGCCTTTGAAGCGGGCGTACTGGCCGTATTGCGCGCTGTCGTCGACAACGGCGTGCCGCTGGATGATGTGGAGGCTGTGTTGCACCAGCTGGAGCTGTCGCAGCGAGAAATCGGCGGCGACGGTTATCCCTATGGTCTGCAGATCATCCTTAATGGTCTGGGTGCCATCCTGCATGATGGTGATCCCGTTGCGCTCTGGGATATAGACGCCGTGCTCGCCGAGCTGCGAGTTGCCATTCAGGACCCGGCCTTCATTCCTGCGCTGGTGAAAAAATGGCTGCTGGATAATCCGCACCTCGTGCGCTTGGCCCTGAAGCCGGATACCGGCCTGAGCCAGAAACGTCGTGATGCGGAAGCGGCCCGTCTCGAAAAAATCCGTGCGGCATTAACGGAGGAGTCTGCTGAAAAAATCCGCCGTGATACCGCAGCCCTCAATGCCCGCCAGACCCAGAAAGATGATCCGGAAATCCTGCCGCTTGTAGGCCGTGAAGACATTCCGGCGGATCTTTTTGTTGCCGAAGGCGTGGAAAAGACGCTGGCACTGGGCGCGCAGAAGGTGCCGCTGGCTGTTTATGCCCAGGGTACCAATGGACTTGTCTATGAGCAGCTCATCATTGATCTGCCCGACTTCACGGAAGACGAGCAGCAATTGCTGCCGCTTTACACGGCGCTGGTATCCGAGCTGGGCGCGGGTGAAAACGATTATCTGGCCATGCAGCAATGGCAGTCGCGGGTCTCCGGTGGACTGCGCATGAGTCTTTCCCTGCGCGGTGATCTCCATGAGCCGCTGGCAGGTCTGGGGCATCTCGTGCTGTCCGGCAAGGCTCTCAGCGGCCATGCGGCCAATTTCAACCAGCTCATGCGTAGCACGCTGGAATCCCTGCGCTTTGACGAGGGCTCGCGTGTTCGCGAACTGGTGGCGCAGATGAAGGCACGCTGGGAGTCCAGCGTGACAGGGCAGGGCCATGGTCTGGCCATGCAGGCTGCCTCGGCTTCTTTCAGTGTGGTGGCGGCTTTCAATCAGCGTGTCTCCGGCCTGCATGGCATACGCCGCATGAAGGCGCTGGATGCGGCGATTGCGGTGGATGAGGAGCTGGAAAAACTGCTGGCCCGTCTGCGCGCCGTGCATGAAAAAGTACTGGCGGCACCGCGTCGCTTCCTGCTGATTGGTGAAGATGAGCAGTTGCCGGCGCTGGAGGCGGCCATGGGCTCGATCTGGCAGCCCGCCAGCTTCACTCCGTCCACAGAGGCTTTCCGTTTCCCGGTGCCGGGCGTTGGCCGTCATGTGGCCTGGCTGGCGAATACCCAGGTGCAGTTCTGTGCGAAATCCTATGGCGCGGTGGCCCTGGAACATGCCGATGCCGCGCCGCTGATGTTGCTGGGCGGTTTCCTGCGCAACGGCTTTCTGCATGGCGCCATACGCGAGCGTGGTGGCGCTTACGGTGGTGGTGCGGGCTATGACAGTAATGCCGGCGCTTTCCGTTTCTATTCCTATCGTGATCCGCGCCTTGCTGAAACGCTGGCGGATTTCGATACCAGCGTGCAATGGCTGCTGAATGAAAGGCATGAGCCGCGTCAGCTGGAAGAAGCTGTGCTGGGGGTGATTTCCGATATGGACAAGCCCCTGTCGCCCTCCGGTGAAGCGCGTCAGGCGTACCACAATGCCCTGTATGGCCGCACGCTGGAGCAGCGCCGTCGTCTGCGCGAGCGCCTGTTGGCGGCTTCGCTGCAGGATTTGCAGCGGGTGGGCGAGGCCTATCTCACTAAAGCGGGAGTGACGGCGGTGGTGGCGCCGGCGTCTCGCGCGGCTGATGTTGAGGCACTCGGGTTGGCGATAGAACGGCTTTGACTTTTTATCGTGTTGCCGGCGCCAAAAGCATCGGCAACACGCGCCTCCCGGAGTGAATCCGGGCGGCGCTCCGCCGCAGGCGCTCTGCGTTTTGTCCCACGAGACTTCCTTTGATCGTAGGAGCGGCTTTAGCCGCGAACTTCATGACATGGGCGCGCAAATATTTTGCGAACCCTCCGGAATTTTTCCATGAGCAAACCCCAGATTCATTTTGCGCATGCCAATGGCGTGCCCTCAGCCTGCTACGGCAAGCTGTTTCGCGAGCTGTCCACGGATTTCGATATCAAGACCTTGCCGGTGATAGGCACCGACCCGCGCTATCCCGTGCGTGACAATTGGCATGAGCTCACCGATCAGGTGGCAGACTCCATACGTGAAAAATGCGACGGCCCCGTCATCGGCATGGGCCATTCCCTGGGCGGGCTCTGCACGTTTTTTGCCGCGCACCGTTATCCGGAGTTGTTCCGTGCGGTGGTCATCATGGACCCCCCGATCGTCAATGGCATCGGTGCGGCGCCTTTCGCGCTCATGAAGTGGCTGGGTCAGGCCGATCGCATCACGCCGGCAGGAAAAAGCCTGGGTCGCCGTGATCACTGGCCTTCGCGTGACGATGTGCGAGCCAGTCTGGGTCGCAAGAAATTCTTTCAGGCCTTTGATCCGGAGTGCTTCGAGGATTATCTGCAGCATGCGCTGAGCGATGCTCCTGATGGCGTGCGCCTGACCGTGCCGGTGGATGTGGAGGTGGCCATTTTTCGCACCACGCCCACCGATGCCTGGCGTTACCGTTCGCCCCTGAAAGTGCCGGGTGTTTTTCTCGCCGGCGCGCAAAGCGAGTTCGTGAAAGCAGGCTTCGGTGCGCGTCTGGCCCGCCATCACCATCTGGATTACCGGCTGGTGGAGGGCGGGCATATGTTCCCGCTGGAAAATCCGGACAAGACCGTCGCCGCGATACGGGCTGGACTGGCGCCTTTGACGGGATTCGGGCAATGACGGCGATTGAACGCGAGTTCCTGATAAAAGGCCGGCGCATTGCGGCGCGCTGCTGGCATGATGCCAGCCTGCCGCCTGTGCTGGCCCTGCATGGCTGGCAGGATAATGCCGCCACTTTCGACCGGCTGGCGCCGCTGCTGCCGGGCTTTCATATTGTCGCCATGGATTTTGCCGGCCACGGCTTCAGTGACTGGCGCGCCCCCGGCATGCGCTATCACACCCTGGATCATGTGGATGATGTGCTGGGTGTGGTGAATGCCCTGGGTTGGGAGCGTTTTCGCCTCATGGGCCACTCCATGGGGGCGGGCATTGCGGTGCTGCTGACCGGGGCCATGCCCGAGCGCGTCACCCGGTTGGCGCTGCTGGATGGCCTGGGACCTTATCCCGGCGAGCCGGAGGAGGCGCCGGCCATACTGCGTGAGGCCGTGCTGGAGTGGAGTGAGTTTTTTCCGCGCGAAGAGCGTGTGTTTGACTCGCTGGAGTCGGCCATCGCGGCGCGTCGCCGCGGTTTCACACCGCTGAGCCATGAGGCGGCCGCCATACTCTGCACACGCAGCTTGCGCGCAGTGGACGGCGGTTATAGCTGGACGACGGACAGACGCGTGCGTCAGCATTCTTCGCTGCGCATGTCGGAAACGCAGGTGCGTGCTTTCCTTGCCGCCATAGACGCCGAGGTATTGCTGGTGCGGGCGGAAAAAGCATTTCCCGGCGCGGATGCCATGTTTGCCTCGCGCTGGACTGCCGTGCAGCGTGGCAGGCTGGAGGTGCTGCCAGGCGGGCATCATCTGCATCTTGACGAATGTCCGGAGCAGGTGGCCGATTTGCTGTCGGCATTTTTTGCCAAGGCTTGAGGCAGGCTGGCCGGGACAGTTGCGGGCTGTCTGCAGCGCGGCATGAAAAAGGCAGTATTTGAAAAGCTAAGGAGCGTGGCTTTGCGGCATCGTGACATCGAGGGTAAGGGAGCGGTGGCTTCTGCATTGGGCGCCAAGGCTGAGCCGCGGCAGGAACAGGCCGGACGCACGCGCCCCAGTCATCTCGCCCGGCGTTTGCTCGCGGCCGTGCTGCTGGTGAGTACGCTGGGCGCCCTGCTGGCGACGCTCACCGAACTGGCGCTGGACTATCGTTACGAGGTCGAGCAAGTGCATGAAGACCTCGATGCCTTACAGAAAACCACCGCCGGCTCCTTGGCATACAACCTCTGGATCGTGAATCCGCAGGCACTGCAGCGGCAGATTGCGGATTTGTTGCGCCTGCCCAGCGTGCATTACATCGAGATTGTCGAAAATGACGGCACCCGTTATCACGGTGGTCGCCCGGTACTGCCTGAGCGCGACCGTGTCGAACGGGTCTTCAAGCTGGAATACCTGCATCCGGTTTCTGGTCGCAACGAGCTCATGGGGACGGTGCGTATCGAGGCCTCCACGGCTGAAATCAAGAGCCGCCTGTTTGATCGTTTCCTGGTCATTCTGGGTACGCAGGGACTCAAGACCTTTCTGGTTTCATTTTTCATCCTCTCCTTTTTCCAATGGTTGGTAACGCGGCATCTGCGCAACATCACGCAGCAGGCCCGCCGTATCAACTACCTGAATTTGCGTGAACCCTTAACACTGAACCGTCATGCGGAGGATGATGAGCTTAACGAGCTCGTGGATGCCTTCAACCAGATGCGTCGCAATCTGCTACGCGATATCGAGCTCTGGGAGCACAACGAAAAAGCACTGATGGCGGAAAACGCGCTGGCGCAGCTGACGCTCAACCAGCTTCCCGAAATTACCCTGCGTACCGATAACCGCAGTCAGGTGAACTGGATCAGTCGTCTCGGTGAGCAGATGCTGGGGCAGGGCGGGGCGCCTATGCATGGGCGCTCGCTGGGTGAGTTGCTGCCACCTGCCAAGGGCTTTGCCAATGTATCGGCGGAGCGCCTCTTTCTGGATGTGCAAAGCAGCGGCATTGTGCTGCGTCGCCGGGTGATTTTCCGGCATGCGGCCGGACGCATCCTCGCGGCGCAGGCCTCGGCGGTGATGCTGCATGATGGCGAAAAGCAGGCTGCGGGTTTCGTCCTGATGCTGCGTGAGCTGTCCGAGATCGGACACGACATCACGGACTGATGAGGCGCCAGTTGCGCGTCTCGCTGCTTTCAAAGCCGGATTCGCGATAAGCACGCGCAATCGTGCCTTCGCTTTCCAGTTCTTGCAGGCCGCGATCAAGCGCGTCTTGCAATATTTTCGCCTCTGTACCTTGTCCCCACAGAATGAAATGCCGCGAGCCGGCCAGCCCGACCTTGATGCCCTGAACCGGAACCAGTGTCAGGCCGCCGGCCTGCAGACGCAGTCCGGCAGTAGGTTGAAAAGGCGCAAGCAGGAAGTCACCGCGCTTTTTTTTCAGCATGCCCAGCATGGATTCCCAGCTTTCTGTCGGCAGCACCGGGCTGCCCAGTTTTTCCAGGGTGGCCAGATCCGGCTTCCAGCTTTCCGAGCAGACCGCCGTATAGCGGCGGATGTTTTCAGGATGCGCAGCAAGATCTTTCAGGCCCGGATGCTGCTCCGGGAAATAAAGGCCGGCCATGAAGCGGCCCTGGGGAATCAGTGCGTGTGATACCCGCAGTTTTCTTTCCAGTCCTGTCGTGCTGGATTGCCAGGAGCTGGCGCCGCTGATATCGGCATCTCCTCTGGCCAGGCCTTTGATTGTGCGTCCTTCGGACTCGCTGAGCACGAAACGCAGGGGGCGGCTGATGCCGCCGCGATGCAAGGCCTGTTGTAGCAGTACCACTTCCACAACATCGCGGCGTGAGTGCGGTCCGCCAAAGTACTTGAGCGTCAGCGGGTCACGCTGGCCGATGAAGTGCAGATAATCACTGTAGACATCGCGAGCCAGCATCACACGCCAGCTTTTTTCAGGGACAGGCGCCGAGGCCTGTGCGCTGATGCCGGCAAAGACCAGGCAAAGCAAAGCAAGGGTGCTAAAGACGTGCTTCATCACTACATGCAACTCCGGTGACCAAGGCGGCTCAGGGTTTGGCCTGGCCGGCCTGTTTGAAGGCGAGCGCGCGCGCTTCTTCCCGATATTTTTCCGGCTGCTGCCGTTTCAGCTCCCAGGCAGCACGTGCGCGCTGATGCGGCAGATAAAGGTGCTCACCTTTTTCCACGGCAGCCAGTATGCCAGCCGCGATATCGTCCGCTGTGATGTCGGAGCTGGCCAGCAGCTTGTTGAGCGCCGCCTTCATATGCTCATCATGCGTGCGCACGGACTCATTGAGATTGGTCTGGAAGTAGGAGGGGCAGACGGCCAGTGTGCGGATATTCCAGGGTGCGAGCTCGGCGTCCAGTGTTTCTGATAATGCCACCACGCCGGCTTTGGCGACGTTGTAGCTGGACATGGCTGGTGGGTTCAGCAGACCGGCCATGGAGGCGATGTTCACGAACTGGCCGCTCTTCTGTTGCTTGAACAAGGGAGTGAAGACGCTGCAGCCGCGCACCACGCCCATGAGGTTGATGTTCAGCATCCATTGCCAGTCAGCTTCGGAAATGCCGTCGAAGCTGCCGCCGCCAGCCACGCCGGCATTGTTCACCAGCACATCGAGACCGTTCCAGTGCTGCTGCACCCAGTCTGCAGCATCGAAAAAATCGCCTTCTCGGGTCACATCCAGACGCAGGAAGTGCGCTGCGGCGGCACCGGCCTCTTGGCAGAGCTGCACGGATTCAGAGCCACGTTCGGTATTGAGATCGGCAATGATGATTTTTGCGCCGCGCCTTGACCAGGCGAGGGCGAGCGCTCGACCAAGGCCGCTGGCGGCGCCGGTGATGAGTACACGCGTCATGATCGCATCTCCTCTTTATGGCGTTGCCGCCTCTGTTCGCGTCGGCAACACGCTACGCCCGAAGTGAATTCGGGCTCCGCTCCGCCGCAGGCGCTATAGATTCTTCGATCGCCGTTTTGAAGCCGGACCTACGACCAAAGGAAGTCCCGTGGGGAAAATTTTACAAAATGCCTTCAACGCAGCAGCGAAAGGAACTCGTTGCGGGTTTGTGGGTTGTTGCGGAACTGGCCGAGCATGATGGAGGTCTTCATGCAGGAATTCTGCTTTTCCACGCCGCGCATCATCATGCACATATGTTTGGCTTCGATGATGACGCCCACGCCCTTGGCGCCGGTGACCTGCATCACGGCATCGGCGATTTCTTTGGTGAGGTTTTCCTGTATCTGCAAACGGCGCGCATACATGTCCACGATGCGTGCCACTTTGGACAGTCCCAGTACCTTGCCGGAAGGCAGATAAGCCACATGTGCCTTGCCGATGAAGGGCAGGAGGTGGTGTTCGCAGAGCGAGTAAAGCTCGATGTCTTTCACGATGACCATTTCATCGTTGTCAGACGGGAAAATGGCGTTGTTGACGATGGTGTCGAGATCTTCGTCATAGCCCTTGCAGAGATATCTGAAAGCCTTGGCGGCGCGCTGCGGCGTATCCAGCAGGCCGGGGCGCGTGAGGTCTTCACCGACGGCGGTGATAAGGCTGGCGTAGGCTTTTTCCATGACGGGCTCCATGGTTTTCATAGCTTGCTGCCCAGCGGGGACTGAGCAGCAAAAGGGCCGGCCACCCTAGCGAAATCGGGCAGCGAGGTAAAGTTCAGGCCTTTCGGTCGGGTTGCCAGCGCTGCAGCATGGCGGCCAGTTGTTTCAGCATCACAGGTTTGGCGAGGTGGTCGTCCATGCCGGCGCTGAGGCAACGTTCGCGGTGCTCGCTCATCGCATGCGCGGTGAGGGCAATGACGGGAATGCGCGGCCGTTGCTGTTCTGCTTCGCGCCGGCGCCATTGCTGCGTGGCCTCATAGCCATCCATGACGGGCATTTCACAGTCCATGAGGACGAGTTCGATTTCCGGATGTTCTTGCAGCAGGTCGAGGGCGGCCTGGCCATTCTCCGCATGCAGTGGCGTGATGCCGAGCTTTTGCAGCAGCCCGTTGATGACCATGAGGTTTACCGGCTGGTCCTCCACCACCAGCACGCCAAGACCGGCATAGGTTCCGGTGCCGGGCGCCGGATCGCTGCGCGGGCTTGTTGGCGGTGCGCTCGCAAGCCGCATCGGCAGGCTGACCCGGAAGCTGGAGCCGGCATGAGGCCGGCTCTCCACCTCGATGCAGCCCTCCATCAAGTCCACCAGTTGCCGGCTGATGGCCAGGCCGAGGCCGGAGCCGCCGAATTTGCGGCTGGTGGTGGCATCGGCCTGCTGGAAGGGTTGGAAGATCTGTTGCTGAACAGCAGTGCTCATGCCGATGCCGGTATCGCTGATGGTCAGGGTGAGCATGATCTGACCGTTGCCCTGTTCGTGAACTTGCGCATGCAGGCTGATATTCCCGGTTTCCGTGAACTTCACGGCATTGCTGAGCAGATTGTTCAGCACCTGGCGCAGGCGCTGGGGGTCGCCTTGCACCCAGGCCGGCAGCGTGCCGCTGACTTCGTGGCGAAAGCTCAGGCCTTTCTGTTCGGCACTGACGGCAAAGATGGCGGCGGCCTCGTCGAGCAGGGCTTCCAGTTGCAGGGGAACCTGCTCCAGCTCCAGCCGGCCGGCGTTGATCTTGGAGTAGTCCAGCACGTCATTGATGAGGTTGAGCAGTGACTGACCGGCATGCTGCAGCATCTCTACGTAGTGCTTCTGGCCCTTGTTCAGCGGCGTGTCGTGCAGTAGCTGGCTGATGCCGAGCACGGCATTCATGGGTGTGCGGATTTCATGGCTCATCTTGGCGAGGAAATCACCTTTGGCGGCATTTTCGGCATGCGCCAGCCGGGTCTCGTGCTCGCGTTGCTGCTTTTCTGCCTTCAGGGTGTTGATGCGCATGGCCAATGCCAGCGAGAGCAGCACCTGCTGTGCAATCAGGCCGATCTGCATGCCGTACAGCGAGAGGATGAGCGTGGACATGAGGCCGTAGGTATTGAGTGAGACCAACAGAAGCATGAACAGAAAAAGGCCCCAGGCCAGTACGAAAATGCGTGCTTCCTCTTGTCCGGCGCGCCAGCAGGCGATACCGGTGCCGGACAGCAGGAAGAGACTGACGATGCCGAAGCCGGCCAGTGCGCCGTTGATCTTTTCCGGCGGGAATGACAACTGGGCCAGGGTCGCCAGCAGGAGCAGGCCGCAATACATCCCCAGTAGCCGATAAGTGCGCGGCCGCAGCTGGCGCAGGGAGAGGAATTCGCGCGTGAACAGCGTGCCGAAGAACATGGCGCCGTAAGCGAAAACATAGGGGGAGCGGTTGTTCCAGTCGCTTAAGGTGGGCCACCAGTGATACGTGGAGCCGTGCAGGCAGGCAAAAAAGAGCAGGGCAGAGGCAAGGTGCAGCACATACCAGGCATAGGCGCGTTCGCGTATGGCCAGCCAGAGCAGCAGGTTGTAGAGCACGAGACCCACGCCTATGCCGTAGAAAATGCCCAGCGAGGTTTCCTTGCCGAATTGTTCTTCGATGAAAGTGTTGCGATTCATCACGGCCAGCGGCAGGTTCATGCTGCTGGTGGTGTGTACCTGCAGGTAGTAGTCGCCGGTTTCGCCGGGGGTGAGGATGAGCGGATAGCTGAACAGCCGTATGCGCAGGGGGCGCAATATCCAGGGGTCGACATCGCCCAGGGTCTGTTCGCTAAGCCCCAGGGGGCCCAGCTGGTAGAGCCGGGTATGGTCGAGCATGGCGAAGTCCAGCGTCAGCATCAGCTCCAGCGTCAAGGGGGCGCTGTTGTGCAGGCGGAAGTGGAACCAGCAGTGCTGGTGATGGTAGCCAAAAGCGACGCGCTGTCCGGGAACAGGCTGGTAATCGAGTTGTCGCGCCTGCTCCAGGGTGAGGGCACGGTCCGGGCAGTTGTAGAGAAGGTGAGGGGCCAGCTCGGTCTTGCCAAGACGGCTGTCCAATGGCAAGGGCAGGGGGCTCGCAGGTGCGGCATGCAGTGCCTTGGGCTGGCCGAGCGAAAGCAGAAGAAAGAGCAGCGTTAGTACGCCATTCATGAAGGCTGTCCCTGTGCCTGGTGCAGACTGCTGTCTCAGCAGACTGCCTGGTTTTTATTGTGGGCTCTTTTGCCGTGCCGGCCTCTTCAATAACACATAAGCGGCGCCGGTGCCGCCATCCCGGGGCAGGGCGCTGACGAAGGCCAGTACTTCGGGGATTTGTCGCAGCCAGCCATTGACGCAGGTTTTGAGCAGGGGCTGCCCCTGCATGAGGCCTTTGCCATGCACGATCTTCACGACGCCAAGACCCTCCTGATGGCTTTCCGTGACCAGCTTGAGTACCGCATCACGAGCCGCATCCACGGTGCAGCCATGCAGGTCCACGGCGGCCTGCCAGGGCTGCTGACCCTGCTTCAGCTTTTGCAGCGCGCGCGGCGGTATGCCGCTGCGGGCAAAGCTCAGGCATTCTTCGGGCTGCACCGCGTGCAGGAGAGCGGCGGCATCTGAAATCGGACGGTTGACCGCTTCTTCTTCAACAGCAGCGGCACGCCGGCGCAGGGTGTTGGCGTCCGGCCGCTGGCGGGGGGCTGCTGCGGGTGGCGCCTCGGCCTCCATGCGTTGCACGCCACGGGTGGCGCGCGCGAACAGGGTGGCGTCGTCCACCTGTTCCTCCGGCCTGGGCGCCATGACGTGGGTCACCGGCTTGGGCGGCGGTGCGGGTGGACTTTCACGCAGTTGTTTGCGCAGTTCGGTGAGGGCAGGGGCTTTCATGGGCGCTATTGTGGCCATTGCCGGCCAGCGTCAGCAAGACGGCTTTGCTGTCCAGTCGGTCTTGCGGCAGTAGCTTATGCGGGAGCGGCTGTCGCTGCTAGAATCCGCGCCTTTCCTGATGTGCAGGTTGTTTCCGTGTCTGACTCCGAATTCTCCCAGATAGACGAGACCCTCCTGGCCGAGGCCGAAACCGGTCTGGTCACCATCCGCGACTTCATACGTTTCGGCGTGAGCTGCCTGCGTCTCAATGATGTCCATCTGGGTCATGGCAGCAATGATCCTTTTGCCGAGGCCACCGCGCTGGTGATGCAGACCCTCGGGCTGGAGTGGTCGGCCGATGCCGAAATTCTGGACGCCAAGCTGCTGCCGACCGAGCGTCGTGCTGTGCTTGACCTCATACGTCGCCGCGTCAACGAGCGCATTCCCTTGGGCTATCTGCTCAATCTGGCGTATTTCGCCGGCCTGCCGTTTTACGTGGACGAGCGTGTGCTGATTCCGCGCTCGCCGATTGCCGAGTTGATTGCCAACCGTTTCCTGCCCTGGCTGGAATTCGAGCCGCAGCGTGTGCTGGATCTCTGCACCGGTTCCGGCTGCATTGCGATTGCGCTTGCCAGGCAGTTTCCGGAAGCCATTGTGGATGGCACCGATATTTCCCTGGATGCCCTCTCGGTGGCCTCGCTCAATGTCGAGCACCACGAGCTGCAAGACAGTGTGAATCTCATCGAATCCGATCTTTTCGCGAAACTGCCGGGCCAGCGTTACGATCTCATCGTCAGCAATCCGCCCTATGTGGATGCTGAAGACATGGCCGATCTGCCACCAGAATTCCTGCGCGAGCCCGAGTTGGGGCTGGCCTCCGGTCGTGATGGTCTGGATTTCACGCGTCGCCTGCTCAGCGAAGCCGCCGACTATCTCACTGAAGACGGTGTGCTGGTGGTGGAAGTGGGCAATTCGCAATGGGCGCTGGAGCAGAGCTTTCCGGACGTGCCCTTTCTCTGGGTGGAGTTCGAAAGCGATGCCCATGGCGTGTTTGTATTGACGGCGGCACAGTGCCGCGCCTATCAGGCCGAGTTCAAAGCTGCCTTGCAATAAAAGCGGCGGTTTTGCCGCCCGTTCATGGTTCGACAGGCTCACCACGAACGGATTCATGCTCAGGCTTCCGTTCGCCCTGAGCCTGTCGAAGGGTGATTTATAGAAATGGGTAACTGACATGGCCGGCAACACGATAGGCGAACTTTTCCGCGTCACCACTTTCGGCGAATCGCATGGCCCGGCGCTGGGCGCGATTGTCGATGGCGTACCGCCCGGCATTGCACTCACCGAAGCCGACCTGCAGCTTGATCTGGATCGCCGCAAACCCGGTACTTCCCAATTCAGCACGCAGCGTCGCGAAGACGATATCGTGGAAATCCTGTCCGGGGTGTTTGAAGGGCGTACCACGGGCACATCGATAGGCCTGCTGATCCGCAATACGGACCAGAAGTCCAAGGATTACGCCAATATCGCCACGACCTTCCGTCCCGGTCATGCCGATTACACCTATACGCAGAAATACGGTTTCCGCGACTACCGTGGTGGTGGCCGTTCCAGTGCACGTGAAACGGCCATGCGCGTGGCCGCCGGTGCCATTGCCAAGAAATACCTGTTCGAGAAATACGGCGTGATCATTCGTGGTCATGTCACGCAGATCGGTAATGTCGTCGCCGAGAAACTGGACTGGGATTTCGTCAATCAGAATCCGTTTTTCTGCGGCGATGCCGAGGCTGTGCCAAAAATGGAAGCGCTCATCACCCAGCTGCGCCGAGACGGCTCCAGCTGTGGCGCGCGTCTTTCTGTTTACGCCGAGAATGTGCCGGTGGGTTGGGGCGAGCCGGTGTTTGATCGTCTTGATGCCGATATCGCCCATGCCATGATGAGCATCAATGCCGTCAAGGGCGTGGAAATCGGCGACGGTTTTGCCGTGGTCGACCAGCGCGGTGAAACGCATCGCGATGAAATCACGCCCGAAGGTTTTCTCTCCAATCATGCCGGCGGCATACTTGGCGGCATTTCTTCAGGGCAGGACATACGCGTGTCCATTGCGCTCAAGCCTACTTCCAGTATCACCACGCCGGGCCGCAGTGTGGATGCCGAAGGCAATACCATCGAGGTGGTGACCAAGGGACGTCATGACCCTTGCGTGGGCGTGCGCGCCACACCGATTGCCGAGGCCATGCTGGCCATCGTGCTGATGGATCACGCGCTGCGTCATCTTGCGCAAAATGCCGATGTCGATTCGGGTGTGCCCATCATTCCCGGTTCAGTGCGCTAACGCGCCATGCCATTCACGCCCCTGCATATGGGACCGGGCATACTGGTCAAGGCCGTGTTGCAGGGGAGTTTCAGTCTCATGGTATTCGGCTGGGCACAAATCCTCATGGATATACAGCCCTTGCTGGTGATGCTCAGCGGTGAGGGCCATCTGCACGGCTTTACGCATACCTATATCGGTGCCACGCTGATTGCGCCGGCAGCGGCTTTAAGTGGAAAATATCTGGGTGACTTCGGGCTGCGCATCCTGCAATTGCCGCAACATCTTCCCATACGCTGGCCCGCCGCCTGGCTGGGCGCTTTTATCGGCACATACAGCCATGTGCTGCTGGACAGCATCATGCATGCGGATATCCGGCCGCTTTCGCCCTTCAGCGAGAGCAATATCCTGTTCCGCATGATTGCGCTGGGCAATCTGCATCTGTTTTGCGTGAGCGCGGCAATTGCGGGTGCTGCCCTGTATTTTGCCCTCAATGCCAGGCTGGCTGATCGCCGGGATGCCGGGGCATGAGCGGAGCCGAATCTGCCAGTCGCCTTCCTTACTGGCCACTTTCCTCTTTCTACTTTTTCTATTTCGCGGTGCTGGGCGGCTTCATGCCGTACTGGACCTTGTATCTCGAGCGTGAGCTTTCTTTTACGCCGGCGCTTATCGGTCAGCTCATGGCGGTGGTCATGGCCACGCGTATTGTGGCGCCGAATTTCTGGGGCTATGTCGCGGATCACACCGGCAAGCGTCTTGAGCTGGTGCGCATGGGTGCTTTCATGCTCATGCTGTTCTGGTGCGGCATTTTCTTTGTGCGCGATTTCTGGCCGGTGGCGCTGGTGCTCTTGGGCTACAGCTTTTTCCAGAACGCCATTCTTGCCCAGTTTGAAGCGCTCACCATCGCGCATCTGGGCACGCAGCGTGAGCGCTATGGAAGCATCAGGCTCTGGGGCTCGCTGGGCTTCATTGCCACCGTGGCCGGCCTCGGCATGCTTTTCGAAATCATTTCCCTGAAGTGGCTGCCGGTGATTCTGGCGTTTTGCGCCCTGCTGTCCTGGCTGGCCAGTCTGGCGGTGCCGGACATCGTCACGAAAAAGCGCAGTGAAGCCAAAGATTCCTTATGGAGCATTTTGCGGCGGCCGGTGGTGATGGGTTTTCTGGGCGCCAGCTTTTTGCTCGAGCTCTCGCATGCGCCGTATTACACCTTCTACAGCATTTATCTCGAGAGCCACGGTTATTCGCGTACCGCCATAGGCTGGCTCTGGGCGCTGGGTGTGGCGGCGGAAGTCATTGCCTTTACGCAGATGCATCGCATCTTGCCGGCACTGGGCGAATACAAGCTGATGCTCTTGTCGCTGGCGCTGGCCGCCGTGCGCTGGTTCGTGATCGGGCAGGCGGTATCACAGCCCTGCTTGCTGGCCTTGATGCAATTGCTGCATGCCGCCACTTTCGCCACCTTCCACGCGGCGGTGATCAGTCTGATCTATCAGCATTTCGGCGAGGGCCATCAGGGGCAGGGGCAAGCGCTTTACAGCATGCTCTGGGGGCTGGGCGTGGCGCTGGGTTCCTGGATTGCCGGCCATTACTGGACGGCGGCCGGGCCGACGCTGGTGTATGCCGCGGCGGCCGTCTGCTGCCTGATGGCCATGGTCCTGTTGGGGCTGACCTTCCGGCGCTAGCACATCCTATCGGCCTGATTTCATGTCTGGCTTGATTTCCTCGCTACGCATGGTCGGGCCTTGCAATCCCTGCTGGTGACCAATATATTAGAAATATCTAAATTAGAGATTTCGGAATCATGGCTTCAGCAGAAAAGCTTCTTGTCCCGGGTTTGGCTGCAATGGAGGCTCATGCCGAAGAGGCGGCGCGTCTGCTGCGTTCACTGGGTAATCCGAATCGCCTGCTGGTGCTGTGTCTGCTGACGGCAGGCGAGATGTCGGTGGGGGAGCTGAATGAGGCCTTGCCGCTCTCGCAGTCGGCCTTGTCACAACATCTGGCGGTCCTGCGTGAAGAGGGACTGGTGGCGACGCGGCGCGAAGGCCAGACGATTTTCTACCGCGTTCCCCCGGGGCCGGCGCTGGATGTGCTGGCCGTGTTGCATGGCATCTACTGTGGCCCGGAGACGGGCAGGCGAGGCAAAAAATGAATGATTTCCTGCTGGATATTCCCAATGCCTGTACACCGGGCAGCGGTCTGTGCACGGGGGGCCGTCCGCGTCCCGAGCATCTGGCGGCAGCGGCGCAGCGTGGCGTGAAAGTGGTGGTGAATCTGTGTCCGCCAGCAGAAGCGGCGGACTACGACGAGGCGGCCGCCGTGACAGCGCTGGGCATGCGCTATGTCAACATTCCGGTCGCTGGTCCTGCCGATCTCACCCTGGAAAATGCACAGCGTCTTGCGGCCGCGCTGGATGGAACAGGTGAGGGTCATACTGCGCTGCTGCATTGCGCCAGTGGCAACCGCGCCGGTGCCCTGCTGGCGCTGAAAGCCTGTTATGTGGATGGCAAAAATCCGGCCGAGGCACTGGCCATCGGACGCGCTGCCGGTTTGCGGGCGCTGGACGGTTTTGTGGCACAACTGCTGGCCGCCTGAGCGGTCATATCGCAAGGAGATGAACATGAAAAGCACAAGCATTGATCAATGGGTGTTCCGCATCGCCGGCCTGTTCGTAGTGCTGTCGCTGACGCTGGCCCATTTCCATCATCCCGCCTGGCTGTGGTTCACGGCCTTTGTCGGCGCCAATATGTTCCAGGCTTCGTTCACCGGTTTCTGTCCGCTGGCCATGATGCTCAAGCATATGGGCGTGAAAAGTGGTGCGGCCTTTGGTCCGGCCAAACCTTGAGCGCTGACGCCTCATGCTGCTGGCTGTGATGATCGGTGCGGCCATCGGGCTGGTGCTGGGCATGACCGGTGCCGGAGGTTCGGTAGTGGCCGTGCCCTTGCTGATGGCCGGGCTGGGTTATGCCTTCCCGGTGGCCGCCGGCGTTTCGCTGGGGGCTGTGGCGATGGCGGCGCTCACGGGTGTGATCCTGCGCTGGCGTTCGGGTGGCATGCTCTGGGGGCTGGCGGCGCTGCTGGCGGCAAGCGGGGTTATGCTGGCGCCGGCAGGGCAGTGGCTGGGGCGGCATTTGCCCGATGCCGTTCTGCAGCTGAGCTTTTTCGGCCTGATGCTTTTCATGGCCTGGCGTTTGTGGCAGCAGGCTGTGCAGTCGCCGGCGTCCACGCGCGTGGTGCGCGCATCCGCCGCTACGGCGGCCTGTCCTGAACCGGTATGCCCGCTGTCGGCCAGCGGGGGCTTTGAATGGCGATGGCCCTGCGTGCGCCGCTTGCTGCTGGCGGGCGCGCTGACCGGCCTGTTGTCCGGGCTGTATGGCGTAGGTGGTGGCTTTGTCATCGTGCCCGTGCTGGTTCTGCTGACGGGTTTGTCGATGGCGCCGGCCGTGGCGACTTCTCTGGCCGTGATTGCAGTAGTGGCCAGCAGCAGTTTCCTGTTCTTCCTGGTGGACAGTCCGCTGCCCGCGGGCTTTTGGGCGGTGTCAGCCGGCAGCGTGGCAGGCATGCTGCTTGGCAGCCTGATGGCGCGTCATGTGGCGGGACCGCGACTGCAGCAGGGGTTTGCCCTGCTCATGGTGCTGCTGGCCGTCAACATGCTCATCAATACGGCCAGCAAATCGTTACTGTAAGGAGTCCGTGATGCTTTTCCGTCAGCTCTTCGAAAAAAAATCGTCCACTTACACCTACCTGCTGGCTGACGAGCTCAGTGCCGAGGCAGTGTTGATCGATCCGGTGCGCGATGAAGAGGAAGCGTATCTGCGCCTGCTCCGCGAGCTGAAGCTCAAGCTGGTACTGGCGCTGGATACGCATGTGCATGCCGATCACATCACGGCATTGGGCAGCCTGCGCGAGAAAACCGGCTGCCGCAGCCTGATGGGGCGAGAGGCGCTGGCGGATTGTGTGAGTGGTCGCTTTGGCGATGGTGATGTCTTGCATTTCGGGCGCTATGCCCTGCAGGTGATCTACACGCCGGGGCATACCGACGACTCCTACAGTTTTTATCTGGAGGCCGATGGGCATCGCCATGTCTTCACCGGCGACACCTTGCTGATACGCGGTACCGGTCGTACGGATTTCCAGAATGGCGATGCCGCGATGCAGTACCACAGTCTTTTCCAGCGCCTGTTGACCCTGCCTCCCGACACGGCAGTGTATCCGGCGCATGACTACAAGGGCTGGACGGTGAGCAGCATTGCCGAGGAGCGTGCCCACAATCCGCGCTTGCAGGTAGCGGATGAGGCTGCTTATGTGGCGCTCATGCGTGCACTGAAATTGCCGCATCCGGCACAGATGGACGTGGCGGTGCCGGCCAACCGCGCCTGCGGCATGGGCGGCGAGTGAAATGAACATGAAAACAGGGACACAGGGAATGATGATGAACAAGCAATCGGTCGCACTCTTGCTGGCCCTTATGACGAGCCTGCCGCTGGCAGTGGCACAGGCGGCTGAAAAAGCGGCGACAGCGCCGACTGCCAAAGCAGCAGCATCCGCATTGGTGAGCTGGCGTCAGGTGGAGGCGACGCGCGCTGCCGAGGCCGTCATCGAGGCCGAGCGCCAGTCCACGGTGGCGGCGCAGACCAGCGGCCGGGTGACGGCGATCTATTTCCGCCCTGGCGATGTCGTGCAGCAGGGTCAGGTCATCATGCGCATTGATCCCAGTGTCGCCCAGCAACAGGTGGAAGGGGCGAAGGCCCAGGTGGCCGAGGCAAAAGTGGCACTGGAAAATGCCACGCGTGAATACGACCGCTTCCGCGAACTTTTTACCAAGAATTACGTAAGTCGTTCGCAGATGGATGCAGCGGACGCCAACCTGAAGGCGGCACGCGCGCGGCTGAATACCTTGCAGGCATCCAGTGGTCAGGCCAGCACCGCCCGTGCTTTTGCCGATGTCACTGCACCCTATGGCGGTGTGATGTCGGATTTGCATGTGGAAATTGGTGAAATGGCGGCGCCGGGCACGCCGCTGGCCACCGGTTTTGATCCGGCATGGCTGCGTGCCACGGCACAAGTGCCGCAAAACGCAGTGGAGTCCGTGCGGCGCGGCAACAAGGCATTTGTCGAAGTGCCGGGCAGCAGGCGCTGGATTCCGGCTGCGCGGGTGGTGGTGATTCCCTCGGCAGATCCGCGTACCCACAGCACCCAGGTGCGTGTTTATCTGCCGGCAGAGGTCCGTGGCCTGCTGCCCGGGCAGTTCGTGCGCGTGCATTTCGTCACCGGCACGGCGCGTCGTCTGGTAGTGCCCGCCGCCGCCGTGCTGCAGCGCAGCGAGCTCACGGCTGTCTATGTCATGAAAGAGGGGAAGCGGCCGCAACTGCGGCAAGTCCGCTTGGGCGAGCGGCAAGGTGATGGTTCCTACGAGGTGCTGGCCGGCTTGCGTGAAGGTGAACGTGTCGCCCTGGACCCTGTTGGCACGCCGATGATGCGCTGAGGAAATAACCATGTCGAACCGATTGGGTATCTCCGGCCGTATCGCGGATTTTTTTCTCACCTCCAGCCTGACGCCGCTCCTCGGCCTCATGGCCCTGTTGCTGGGTCTTTTTGCCGTGCTGGTAACGCCGCGTGAAGAAGAGCCGCAAATCAATGTGACCATGGCCAATGTGCTGGTGCCGTTTCCGGGGGCCTCCAGTGCCGATGTCGATCTCAAGGTTGCCAGCCCGCTGGAGCAAGTGCTGTCACGCGTGGAGGGACTGGATCACATCTATGCCGTGTCGCGCCCGGACATGGCGGTGCTCACGGTGCAGTTCAAGGTGGGCGTGCCGCGTGAAACGGCACTGGTACGTTTGCATGACACGGTGCAAAGCCACCGTGATCTTTTTCCGCCCGAACTTGGTGTGGGCGAGGCGCTGGTGCGTCCCATGGGCATTGATGATGTGCCCGTGGTCAGCCTGACCTTGTGGACAAAAGACAAGGTGCGCGCCGCCTACGATCTGGCACAGGTGGCGCACTCCCTGGAGTCCGATCTCAAGCGCGTCAAGGGCACCCGTGATGTCGAAGTGATTGGTGGTCCCGGGCGCGTCCTGCGTGTGGATCTGGATCCGGACCGGCTGCGTTCGGCCGGTGTATCTCCTTTGGCCATACAGCAGTCCTTGCTGGGCGCTAATGCGCGTCTGCCGGCTGGGCATCTGGTGCGTGAGAATCGCTATATCACGGTGGAAACCGGTGACTTTTTCCGCTCGCGTGGCGAGCTGGAAAATCTGGTGGTGGCCGTGCGCGAGGGGCGGCCGGTTTACCTTGCGGATGTTGCTACGCTGCATGACGGCCCGGAACAGCCATCCCGTTATGTCTGGCATGGATTGGGGGCTGCCAGACACAAGATGGCTGGCCAGGAATATCCGGCGGTGACGATTACTGTCACCAAAAAAGCCGGTGAAAATGCTGTGGATATTGCCGAGCGTTTGCTGGCGCGGGTTGATGCCCTCAAGGGCACGGTCATTCCTGATGATGTGCGTGTCAGTATCACGCGCAATTATGGCGAGACCGCCGATGAAAAAGCGCAGAAGCTGATTCAGAAGCTGATATTTGCCACGCTTTCGGTGGTGGCACTGGTGTTTTTCGTGCTCGGTCGCCGCGAAGCCGTGATTGTCGGCACTGCGGTGCTGCTCACGCTGGCTGCTACCTTGTTTGCTTCCTGGGCCTGGGGCTTCACCCTTAATCGCGTCTCCTTGTTTGCCCTGATTTTTTCCATCGGTATTCTGGTCGACGATGCGATTGTGGTGGTGGAGAACATTCATCGCCGCATGGGTATCGATAAATTGCCACTCGCGCAAATCATTCCGCGCGCGGTAGATGAGGTGGGTGGTCCCACGATTCTCGCTACCTTCACGGTGATTGCGGCTTTGCTGCCCATGGCCTTCGTCTCCGGCCTCATGGGGCCGTATATGAGTCCCATCCCCATCAATGCCTCCATGGGTATGGTGATTTCGCTGGCCATTGCCTTCGTGATCACGCCCTGGCTGGCCTATCGCCTGCTCGCGAAAGTCACCAGTCATGATCATCCTGCTGAAGATCGTCAGACCGTCTGGCTGCGTCATCTTTTTCGGCGGGTGATGACCCCTTTCCTGAGTGCCAGCGAAGGTCGTCAGCGGCGGCATAAGCTCTACTGGGGCATCGTCGGCCTGATTGCCCTTTCAATAGGTCTTGGCGTGGTCAAGCTGGTCGTGCTCAAGATGCTGCCCTTCGACAACAAATCGGAATTCCAGGTGGTGGTAGACATGCCTGCCGGCACACCGCTGGAGTCCACCGCTGCCGTACTTCATGACATGGGTTCGTATCTGTCCGGCGTGCCGGAAGTGACTGACTACCAGGCCTATGCCGGGACGGCGGCGCCGATCAATTTCAATGGTCTTGTGCGTCAGTATTATCTGCGTGCCGACAGTGAGCAGGGTGATCTGCAGGTCAATCTGCTGGGTAAGCATCAGAGGGATCGCAAGAGTCACGAGATTGCCCAGGCCGTGCGCGTTCCCCTGGAAAAGATTGCTGCCGGGTATGGCGCCCGCGTGAAAGTGGTGGAGGTGCCGCCGGGGCCGCCTGTGATGTCGCCCATCGTTGCGGAAATTTATGGGCCGGATGAGGCCGGTCGTCGTGCCGTGGCAAAAGCCGTGCGCGATGTGTTTGCAAAATCGCCTGATATCGTCGCCATTGATGATTCCTCCGTGGCACAAGCACCACAAGAGCGTCTGGTGATAGACCGCAATCGCGCCATACTGGCGGGCGTGTCGCCGCAACAGATTGCGGCGACCTTGCGCCTCGCGCTTTCCGGTATTGATGCCACTTCTTTCATGACAGCGGATGCGCGTGAAAGTGTGCCTGTCCGTCTCGCCCTCAGTCCCTCCAGTCGCCGTGATCTGGAGGCGGCACTGCGGCTTACGGTCACGGCCGCGGATGGTCGTGAAATTCCGCTGGCCGAGTTGGTGCAGTTGCGTCAGGAAGTGCGTGAGCAATTCCACTATCGCAAGGATTTGCAGCCGGTGAGTTATGTGGTCGGTGACATGGCTGGAGAGCTGGACAGTCCGCTCTATGGAATGTTCGAAATGCGTTCCGCGATTGCCGCACTTGAGTTGCCGCATGATGTGAAACTGCAGGAGTATTTCACACAGCCGCCAGACGATCCGTATCGGGGCTATGCGCTGAAATGGGACGGCGAATGGCAGGTGACCTATGAAACTTTCCGCGACATGGGTCTGGCTTATGGCGTCGGCATGATCCTCATTTACCTGCTGGTGGTGGCGCAGTTCGGTTCTTACAGCGTGCCGCTGGTCATCATGGCGCCGATTCCGCTCACGATTATCGGTGTAATGCCGGGGCATGCCTTGCTGGGGGCACAGTTCACGGCCACTTCCATGATAGGCATGATTGCATTGGCCGGTATCATCGTGCGCAATTCCATACTGCTGGTGGATTTCATCAATCTGAAAATCGCCGAAGGCATGGCACTGGCGGATGCTGTCATCGAGGCGGCAGCGGCGCGTACCAAGCCCATTGTGCTCACCGGCGTGGCAGCCATGATGGGGGCATTCTTCATCCTGGATGATCCCATCTTCAATGGTCTGGCCATTGCCCTGATCTTCGGAATCTTTGTGAGTACTTTGCTGACGCTGGTGCTGATTCCCCTGTTGTATTACGCACTCAGGCGCCGGCAGGGTGTCAGGCAGGAAGCGGACGAAGAAGCCGGGGTTTGAGTCTGGCTCTTGCTGTTACGTGAATAAGAAAAGCCCGGCATGCCGGGCTTTTTCTTTCAGGTGTTTAACGGCTTGCTGAAAAACTGCCTGCGTTGTCATCACGGCGTTCCCTCTGAGGGGGGCGAGAAAAACCGGCTCAAAATGCTCATTTACGCGTTGTAAACGGCGCATTTTCGCCGGTTTTTCCTCGCCTGGAGGCGCCTGCTGTTGGTGTGCTGGCGGCCTCTGCTACGTTTTTCAGCAAGCTGTTAACGGCGGCAGCTGATCAGGATTTCACCGGTTTGCATATTTTCTTCACTTCATCGCCAAGCCGTCCACTGAGGGCTGTGCCGGCCCGCTGCGCCGATTCCTGCATGACATGGCTGCGCGCATTGAGGAATTTATGCCCGGGAGTGGATTGGGCGAATTTCAGATAAGCCTCCTGATCTGTGCTGGAGAGCAGGGCATAACGTTGGCGCACTACACTGTTCACGCTTTCCCGCAGGGCGGCGATCTGGTTTTTCTTGATGACGCCCACCAGCATGCTGGCAAAGGGAAACTGGTCCAGGCCGAAACAGCCATTTTTCACCGCCACATCCACGGCATCGTTGAGGCCATGTTGGGCCAGCAGGCTGACGGCCTTGCCATAGCCGGTGGCGTTGGCCAGTGCTTCCAGTGTGCGGCGGTCGTTGTTGATGATCTGTATGTCAGTGTTGTTTGCCTGCTTGCCACTTTCAACAGCGACCACCTGCTTACCGGTGTCTGATTCATAAAAAGCCTGCACCTCATGAAGCTCGGGGCCGGACAGGTTTTTCTGCAATTCGCTGCGCAGCTGTTTGCGGATTGCTTCCGGGTTTACGCTTTCCGCAATCGTATTATTGACCAGGTTGATCCACTCGTCCGGGATCATGGCCAGCGGGCCGTCCATTTTTTCCGTGCCCAGGGGGCTGTTCAGCAAGGCAATTTGCGCGTCCAGGCCGCTGGCGTTCATGACGGCGTCAATGTCGGCTTGTTTGCCGGGCATGCTGTTACAGGCAGCGAGCGTCAAGGTGATGGCGAGCAGGGCGAGGCGATGTGCTTTCATGAATATTTTCCTTGTCGGTTCTGATGATCCACTCCGGATCAGCCTGGTTTGTCAGCCATCCACAACGTGTGGCGTGTGCCTTTGTTGCCGTGGGCATACACGCGGAGCTCTTGCACGATGAAGCCGGATTTTTTCAGGCGTCGGGTGAAATCCTGATCGGGTCCGGCGGACCAGACGGCGAGTACGCCTTGTGCTCGCAACGCCGCTTTGCAGGCCTGCAGGCCTTCCATGGCGTATAACCAGTCGTTGCCAGTGTGGGTCAGTCCTTCGGGGCCATTGTCCACATCCAGCAGAATGGCATCGTAAGCTTGTGCTGCTTCTTTCAATACCAGTGCTACATCAATTTCACGCACCGTGGCACGAGCATCGCGCAGGGGATGACCGGCTTTGCCGCCGACAATGCTACGGTTCCACTCCACCACACCGGGCACCAGCTCGGCGACGACGACTTCGGCATTGCTGCCCAGATGACGCAGGGCCGAGGCGAGCGTAAAGCCCATGCCGAGGCCGCCAATCAGGACGCGTGGCTGCGCTCTGCCTGCAATTTTCTTGCAGGCAATTTCCGCGAGCTGGTCTTCCGAGCCATGGGCGCGCGTGCTCATGAGGTCGCCGGCAATGCCGTCCAGCTTGATGATGAAATCATCGCCGGCTTCAAACAGGCGCAGCTCGCCGCCATCGTTGGGAATGGGTGTGCTCGCTAACAGGGTGTGACGGTTCATTGGGCTGTTTTCGCAGTGGGCAGCAACAGGTCCAGCATGGCCTGTGCGGCACGTGAAAGGGTGCGGCGCGGATGATAAACAACACCGAGGCTGCGGCGCAGGTCGATTCCGTTGATTTTCAGTATGCGTAGTCCGCCCGGCGTGCCGGTAATGTGGTCAGGGGCGGCCATGCTGGCAGGCAGCACACTCCAGCCCAGACCAATGGACGCCATCATCTTGATGGTCTCCAGATAATTCGTGGTCATGCTCACCTGCAGCTGCAGGCCGGACTCCTGAAAGAGCTGCGAAGCAATCTGCCGTGTGAAGGTGGAGGAGGAGGGCAGGATGGCGGCATGCTGCGTGAGATCGGCCAGCGTCACCTTTTTCTGTTTGGCGAGCGGATGTTCATGGCCGGCAACAAAGGCCAAGGGATCATCCCAGATCTCCAGTGCGATCAGGCGGGCATCCGCCACCGGCGGCAGGGTGACGATGCCGAGCTCCAGATCACCGGACAGCACCGCCTCGTAAGCCTCTTCCGAATCGATGAAGCGCAGGTCCAGTCGGACATCGCGGTAGTGTGTGGAAAAGGCCCGCAGCGCCGGTGGCAGGCGATGCAGGCCGATATGGTGGCTGGTGCCGACTTTCAGCGTACCGCTAATGGGGCCGGAAAGATTGGCCACCATGCGACGCATGTCCTCCAGCTCCAGTAACAGTTGCCGGGCCCGTGGCAGCAGGGCCCGCCCGGCCTCGGTGAGACTGATGCGGCGGCCGACCCGGTCGAAAAGCTCCACGCCCAGTGACTCCTCCAGTCCGCTGATACGCTTGGAGATGGCGGGTTGGGTGAGGTGCAGATTTTCCGCAGCCTGTGAGAAAGATTCGGCACGGGCGACTTCAAGAAAGGCGGTTAAAGAGGCGGTATCCATAGTGGTTTCCTCCCTCTCCGCCGAGGGGGTGAGGGTTGGGGTGAGGGGTATGTAGACTGCTATATCGCATTCTTAAGCGTTATGGAATATATGAAAATTATGAATTTGTTTTATGGGTTTGCCGGCCTTAGGATGCCTCCATCGAAAACCGCCAGCCTGCCTTTGCATGCATTAGTTCATGTATAGGCGGCGCCAGCAGGAGACCTCTGATGTCCGGCAAGACCCTCTACGACAAGCTCTGGGACGACCACCTCGTGAAGCAGCGCGATGATGGTTCTTCGCTCATCTATATCGATCGCCAGTTGCTGCATGAAGTCACCAGCCCGCAGGCGTTTGACGGCCTGCGTCTGGCCGGTCGCCAACCCTGGCGGCTGGATGCCAATATCGCGACGCCTGATCACAATGTGCCCACCGACAAGGCCGAGCGTGAAAAAGGCGTGGCCGGCATTGTCGATGAAACCTCGCGCATACAGGTTGCGACGCTGGACGAGAACTGCAGGGATTTCGATATCGTCGAATTCACCATCAACGACGAGCGTCAGGGCATCGTGCATGTCGTGGGTCCTGAGCAGGGTCTTACACTGCCCGGCATGACCGTGGTTTGCGGCGACTCGCATACCGCCACGCATGGCGCTTTTGCCTGTCTCGCGCACGGTATCGGGACTTCCGAGGTCGAGCATGTGCTCGCCACGCAATGCCTCGTGCAGAAAAAATCGAAAAACATGCTGGTGCGTGTGGATGGCGTCCTGGGTGAGGGCGTCACATCTAAAGACGTGGTGCTGGCCATCATCGGCAAGATCGGCACGGCCGGTGGCAATGGTCACGCCATTGAATTTGGCGGTCAGGTATTCCGTGACATGTCCATGGAAGGCCGCATGACAGTCTGCAATATGGCTATCGAAGCCGGCGCCCGTGTCGGTATGGTCGCCGCCGATGCAAAGACCATCGAATATTTCCGTGGCAAGCCATACGCGCCCAAGGGCGAGATGTGGGATGCCGCCGTCGCTTACTGGCGCACGCTGACATCCGATGACGATGCGAAATTCGACACCGTGGTGGAAATCGATGGAGCCGGCATCCTGCCACAGGTGAGCTGGGGAACTTCGCCGGAAATGGTGGTGCCGGTGACAGCTTCCGTACCGCGTCTTGAAGATGCCGAAGATGCAGTTGAGCGCAATTCTTTCGAGCGCGCATATCAGTATATGGGTCTCACTGCGGGTCAGAAGATTACCGATATCAAGCTGGATCGCGTCTTTATTGGTTCCTGTACCAATTCTCGTATCGAGGATCTGCGTGCGGCGGCGGCCGTCATCAAGGGCCGCAAGGTGGCAGCGTCCATCAAGCAGGCCATGGTGGTGCCGGGCTCGGGCCTTGTGAAAAAGCAGGCGGAAGCGGAAGGGCTGGATAAAGTGTTTCTCGCTGCCGGTTTTGAATGGCGCGAGCCGGGTTGCTCCATGTGTCTGGCCATGAATGCCGACAAGCTGCAGTCAGGTGAGCACTGCGCCTCCACGTCCAATCGTAATTTCGAAGGACGCCAGGGCAATGGCGGTCGCACGCATCTGGTCAGCCCGGCCATGGCCGCTGCTGCTGCGATTGCCGGGCACTTTGTCGACGTTCGCAGTTTTTAAAAAGAACTCCGTTCGCCCTGAGCTTGTCGAAGGGCGAGTCAGTCTGCCAAGGAAGGTAGATATATTTTTTGGGTTTACATGCTGGAGTGTGCAGACGGTAGTTATTACACCGGCCACACAGATGATCTGGAGAAGCGGCTTGAACAGCATCATGCTGGCCAAATTCCCGGATGCTACACAATAAAGCGCAGGCCTCTTGTTCTGGTTTATTCGCAAGATTTTGCATCAAGAGTTGATGCCCTGAGTGCGGAGCGGCAGATCAAAGGCTGGAGTCGAGCGAAGAAGGCTGCACTGATTGATACTGATTGGGCAGAAATATCGCGCTTGGCAAAAAATAAGAGTTCTGGGGCTGTCCTTCGACAGGCTCAGGACGAACGGGAGAAGTGAAGTGGAAAAATTTACCGTTGTAAAAGGTCTCGTTGCGCCGCTTGATCGCGCCAACGTCGATACCGACCAGATCATTCCCAAGCAGTTCCTGAAGTCCATCAAGCGCACGGGCTTCGGTCCCAATCTCTTTGATGAGTGGCGTTATCTGGATGAGGGTTATCCCGGGCAGGACAATAGCAAGCGTCCGGTGAACAAGGATTTCGTGCTGAATTTCCCGCGCTATCAGGGCGCCTCCGTGCTGATTGCCCGCCAGAACTTCGGCTGCGGTTCTTCGCGTGAGCATGCTCCCTGGGCTTTGCAGGAATACGGTTTCCGTACCGTCATCGCCTCCAGCTTTGCTGACATCTTCTTCAATAACTGCTTCAAGAACGGCGTGCTGCCGGTGATCCTGAAGGAAGAAGAAGTGGATGTGCTCTTCAAGGAATGCGAGGCCAATGAGGGCTACCAGATCACCGTGGATCTGGAGCAGAAGAAAGTGATACGCCCGAATGGCGAGAGCTTCAGCTTCGAGGTGGATGATTTCCGCCGTCACTGCCTGCTCAATGGTCTGGACGATATTGGTCTCACCCTGCAGGTGGCTGATGACATCCGTGTGTTTGAAGAAAAGGCCAAGGCTGCCCGTCCCTGGGTATTCCAGTCGCTGCGCTGATGCCGGTTTTGTAAAGAATTAAGGAAGAAACGATGAGCAAGCATATTGTGGTATTGGCCGGTGATGGTATCGGTCCGGAAATCGTGGGCGAAGCCGTCAAGGTACTGGCAGCGGTCAATGAGAAATTCGGCCTTGGCATTACCTGGGAAAACCAGTTGCTGGGTGGTGCTGCCATTGATGCGCATGGCGTGCCGCTGCCTGATGTGACGCTGGAAGCTGCGCGCAAGGCAGATGCTGTGCTGCTGGGTGCTGTCGGTGGCCCCAAGTGGGATACGATTGAGCGCTCCATTCGCCCTGAACGTGGCCTTCTCAAGATTCGTTCTGAACTGAATCTTTTTGCCAATCTGCGCCCTGCGATTCTTTATCCGCAGCTGGCTTCCGCTTCTTCGCTGAAGCCTGAAATCGTTTCAGGTCTTGATCTGCTGATTGTGCGCGAACTGACCGGGGGCATTTATTTCGGTCAGCCGCGCGGCGTGCGCACGCTGGAAAACGGCGAGCGTCAGGGCTTCAACACTGATGTGTATAGCGAGTCGGAAATCCGCCGCATTGCGCATGTGGCTTTCCAGTTAGCACGTCAGCGTAACAAGAAGGTGCTGTCGGTAGACAAGGCCAATGTGCTGGAAGTGACCGAGCTCTGGAAAGAAGTTGCCACCGAGGTGGGCAGGGAGTACCCGGATGTGCAGCTTTCACATATGTATGTGGATAACGCGGCCATGCAGCTGGTGCGGGCACCCAAACAGTTCGATGTGATTTTCACGGGCAATCTGTTTGGTGACATCCTGTCTGATGAGGCGGCCATGCTCACCGGCTCCATCGGCATGCTGCCTTCTGCCTCGCTGGATGAGAACAAGAAGGGGATGTACGAGCCCTGCCACGGCTCGGCCCCGGATATCGCCGGCAAGGGCGTAGCCAATCCGCTGGCGACCATTTTGTCGGTTGCCATGATGTTGCGTTACACCTTCAATGCCGAAGCCGCGGCCAAGTGCATCGAAGATGCTGTGGGTCGTGTGCTGGATCAGGGGCTGCGTACCGCTGATATTTATACCGACGGCATGAAAAAGGTGGGCACACAAGAAATGGGTGAAGCGGTCGTCGCGGCACTCTGATTTTTTTCCCTCTCCCTGCATCCGGGGAGGGGGTGGCCTAAGGGCGGGTGAGGGGGTGCTAAATCAGGCGCCGCCCTTCACCCTAACCCTCTCCCAGAGGGAGAGGGGACGAATACAGCAAGAATTCAAAGGTGAATGAAATGAAAGTAGGTCTGGTGGGTTGGCGCGGCATGGTGGGTTCGGTCCTCATGCAGCGCATGGTGGAAGAAAATGATTTTGCCCTGATTGAGCCTTCGTATTTTTCCACCAGCAATGCCGGTGGCAAGGCGCCGGATTTTGGTGGCAAGGCCGCGCCTGCCTTGCAGGATGCCAATTCGGTGGAGGCACTCAAGGCCATGGATGTGATCCTCACCTGTCAGGGTGGTGATTACACCAATGACATTTACCCCAAGCTGCGTGCAGCAGGCTGGAATGGTTACTGGATTGATGCCGCTTCTGCGCTGCGTATGGAAGATGATGCCGTCATCATTCTTGATCCGGTGAACGACGGCGTTATCCGATCGGCGCTTGCCAAGGGCGTTAAGAATTACATCGGCGGCAACTGCACCAATTCCATCATGCTGATGGGGGTGGGCGGTCTCTTCCGTGAGGGTCTCGTGGAGTGGGTCAGCTCCATGACCTATCAGGCGGCCTCTGGTGGTGGTGCCAATCACATGCGTGAGCTGCTCAAGGGCATGGGCGTCATCAATGCGGCCGTTGCTGAGGAGCTGGCGACACCGGCCTCTGCCATTCTCGAAATTGATCGCAAGGTCGCCAAAACCATTCGTGAAGAGGTGCCGACAGAGTTTTTCGGCGCGCCGCTGGCTGGCGGTCTGATTCCCTGGATCGACAAAGAACTGGATAACGGCCAGTCCAAGGAAGAGTGGAAGGGTCAGGCTGAGGTGAACAAGATTCTTGGCTCGGCGAGCACGATTCCGGTGGATGGCCTTTGTGTGCGTATTGGTGCCATGCGTTGCCATTCGCTGGCGCTCACCATGAAGTTGAAGAAGGATCTGCCGCTTGAGGAAATCGAAGCCATCATCAAGTCCGGCAATGACTGGGTGAAATTCGTGCCCAATCACCGCGAGATCAGCGTGAAGGAGCTGACGCCAGCCTCCATTACCGGCGGCCTCAAGATCGGTGTCGGCCGTGTGCGCAAGCTGAACTTCGGTCCGGATTATATTTCGGCCTTCGTGATTGGCGATCAGCTGCTCTGGGGCGCGGCCGAACCGCTGCGCCGCATGCTGCGCATCCTGCTCGGCAAGTAAGCACGGTTTTACGGGCGAAAACCCGTTCGCTCCGTAAATAATGGGGCGGACGGGTTTGTTGTTTCATCTGCAGAAGAATTTGATGTCGAGGTTATCCATGAGCACGGGATGCAGGCTGGCCATTGCCGGAGCAACAGGTGAAGTAGGGCGTGCCTTGTTTTCAGCGCTTGAGGATGCGGAGCTGGAGCTGGCAGAGGTGCATGCGCTGGCTTCTGCGGACTCGGTGGATGAAACCGTTATGTATAAAAATCGCGGTCTGTTGATAGAGGCGTTGGATGAATTTGATTTCGGTCGCGTTGATGTCGTGATTTTTGCCGTGCCGGCGGATGTTTCCGTCAAGTATGTGCCACGTGCCCGCAAAGCCGGGTGTCGCGTCATTGATCACTCTTCGGCATTTCGCCTCGATGAGGCGGTGCCCTTGATTGTGGACGGTGCGCCGCTTCCTGAGGCTGATCTTGTGGCTTGTCCGGGCGCGCTCGCCGCGATACTGGCGCCGGTATTGGTGGCCCTGGCCACCTATCAGCCTGCGTCGGTGCAGGTGACGGCATTGCATCCGGTGTCGGGGCGGGGGCGAGCCGGTGTCCGTGAGTTGGCTGGGCAGACTGGTGAGCTGCTGAATGCGCGTGGCATCGAGCCGGCTGTTTTTCCCGTGCAGATTGCTTTTAACAGCCTGCCGGTTGTCGGCGAGTCTGCTGCCAATGCCTTGATGGATGAGCTCGAACGTCTGCTACCGGAGCCGCTTCCGGTTGCTCTGGCCGAGATCATAGTCCCGGTTTTTTATGGGCTGAGTGTGTCCTTGCGCATAGAAACAGCCGTATCAGCGGCCTTGCCCACGCTTGTAAAGGCCTTGTCCAAAGCCGGGCTGACTGTTGTGGATAGTGAGTCGGATCAAGGAGTTGCGACGCCGGTAACGGATGCGTCCGGGCAGGATGGGATATATATGTCGGCGCTTTCTACGCTGCCGGCCCCCCTGCAGGGCATACAGCTCTGGCTGGTGGCAGACAATGTGCGACAAGGTGCGGCCCGTCACAGTCTTTATATCCTTAAAAAATGGATAAAAGACTTTAAATATTGATACTTACGAAGACCTTGTGATACTAATTCTAGGTATTGTAGGCTGTAGGCATCAAAAAAGGGGTATGCCAGCCGTTAGGTGCCGTGAATCAATAGGGGTGCCTGGGGTGTGCAGCGGCTAAAGAATAACCAATAAAGGAATTTGATGATGGTCCTGCGTAAGCTTGCGGTTGCCTTGTTGAGTGTCGGCGTGATGTTGCCGGGACTGGGACATGCGCTGGCAGTGAGTGATCTCCAGACAAAATCCGCTCTGGGCGAGCCCTTCTGGGGTGAGGTTGATCTCTCCGAGATCAATGATCTCAATGCTGATGAAATCAAGGTCAGCCTGGCCAGTCAGGAAGATTTCGAGCGTGTCGGCGTCGAGCGCACTTATTTTCTTACCGACCTGAAGTTTGACGTGATCGTCAATCCGGCTGGGCGCTCCTACGTGAAAATCACCACCGTCAAGCCGGTGCGCGAGCCTTATCTGGACTTTGTGGTGCGAGTGGCTTGGCCGGGCAATGCCAGTCTGCGCGAGTTGACGGCCTTGCTGGATCCGCCCGTGAGCCCTGCCGATGTGTCCCCGGCGGATATCAATCAGGCCGTCAGCAGTAGCCCTGCGGCGGTTACAGAGGCTCCTGTGGTCGCCCCGGTAGCGGAAGCGGCACCTGTTGAGCCAGCGCCGGAGGCTGGTGTTGCCGCGGTTGCCCCGGCGGATAATGCAAGTCCTCCTGCTCCTGCGCCAGTGCTCAAGCCTGCCCCTGTTGCACAGGCCCCGAAAAGGCAGCCCGCAGCTCCTGCACCGGTGCCCGCACCCTCGGTCCTGGCTGACAGTTATCGCACACAATCTGGCGACACGATGTCGAAGATTGCAGCGCAGTTCCGGCCAGCGGATGCGAGTTCCGCACAAACCATGGTCGCCATCCAGCGTGCCAATCCTTCAGCATTCGGCAATGACAATATCAATCAGCTGAAGCGCGGGCAGGTATTGCGCATTCCTTCCGAGTCGGAAATTCGTGAGGTCAGCGCCAAGGAGGCGATTGCTTCGGTTCGTGATCAGTCCGAGGCATGGCGCAGTGCGCTGGTCAGTGCTCCGGCCAAGCCGGCTCTTGAAGCCCAGCAGGTGGATGCTACGGCCAAAGCTGAAGTCAAAGCTCCTGCTGCTCCGTCAGAAGTGAAGCCGGAAATGAAGTTGCTCGGCGCCCAGGCAGGCAAGAGTGGCGCCGCGGCGGCCGGTAAGGAGCAAGGCGCGGCGGCCAAGCCGGGCGATACCAAAAAGCTGGATGAAAACAAGGCCAGGTTGGAAGCCGCCAAGGCAGAGAAAGACAAACTGAATGCCAAGGTCAGCACGCTGGACAGTCAGGTCCAGGCGAATGACAAGAAGCTGGATGTGCAGAATGCCAAGCTGGCAGAGCTGCAGGCCCAGATGAAAGAGCAGGAGGCCAGGAAGGCAGCGGCGGCTGCCCCGTCTGCTCCTGTTCCGGCTCCCGCGACGGCGCCTGCACCGACAACGGCTGCAGCTCCGGCAAGCGAACCAGCCCCGACGGCAACTCCTGAAGCTGTACAAACCCAGGCTGCAGCACCTGCTGCCCCCATTGAGTCCAAGCCGCTGCCGCCTGCTGCTCCTGTTGTGGCGGAAGAAGCTCCTGCTGCAGAAGGCCTGCCCATTCCCTTGATTGGTGGTGGCCTTGCGGCTCTCCTCGCGGTCGTGGGCGGGTTCTGGTGGAGCCAGAAGCGCAAGCGCGAGCAGGCCGAAGAGGCTGCTGCGCTGGCTGAGCTTGAAGCCATGGAAGACATGTCTGCTGCCGGCTCTGATGGTTCTGAGTCGCTTTTCCTCGGAGGCTCTCCCGCGCAGGCAGAGCAGCCCGCTGCAAGTGCTGAGGATGACGCTTGGTTAGGTGAGTTTGAAACGACAGACTCGGCGTCTGCTGCCAATGACCGTGTGCTGGCTGACCCCTTGGAAGAAGTGGAGCAGTATTTGGCGTTTGAGCGCTACCCGCAGGCTGTGGGTTTCCTTAACAAAGCCATTTCTGGCAGCCCGCAGCGTGCTGATCTGCGTCTGAAGTTGCTGGAAGTCTATGCCCGTCTGGATGACTGGAACGGTTTTACCGAACAGGAAGCCTGGTTTGAAAATGCGGGCGATCTGAGTGCGCTGGCGCATGCTGAAGAGCTTAAGGCGGGCATGACGCCGCCGGCCCGCAAAGCCTCTCCGGATGATCCTCTGCACTATGCCCCCGCCGCTCCGGTAGCCGCTGTGGCAGCCTCGGCGGCGGCTGATGATCTGCCCTCGCTGGAAGATCTGGAGATGGACTTCAATGCCACGGTTTCTGCCAGCAGCCCTGCACTGCAGGCTGTGCAGGATTCCGATCTCAGTCTGGATCTGCCGGATCTGGATGGCGATTTTGCGCTGGAAACACCCGAGCTGGATCTTGCCCCGGTGAAGGCAGCCGACTCAGGCCTGAGCCTGGATGAAGACCTGGACTTCAGTTACAGCGAGCCTGTGGCCAAGGCCCCGGCCGCTGCCGATGACCTTAGTTTCGAGCTGGATGACGCAGCTTTCGAGAGCAGTAGTTCCCGTTCGGAGCCGATGACGACGGCTGCTGATGAGGCGCTGGATTTCTCGCTGGATGAAAGCTTTGATGCACCCGCCAGCGCTGCCGGCAAGTCCAGCCTGGGCGAGCTGGTCGATTTTGATAGCGCTCCCGAGATCAAGGCTGTGGATCCGGACAATTCGCTTGTTGAAGACGATCTGAGCTTCAGTCTGGATGACCTGGAAACCGCATCTGCTCCTGCTGCTGATCTGGAGGGTGATTTCAGTCTGGATGATGGCAAGGCGACCGACATCGGCTTCGATGATACGCTGCAGGCTGACTCAGGCCTCAACGATGCTGCTGCTGATTTCGACTCCACGCTGCGCGCCGATGCGGCTCCTGCAGTTGCAGCGGCGGCGCCGGTTGCGGCCGCTGCCGATCTGGGCATGGATGACGAGTTCGACTTCCTTGCCGATACCGATGAAAACGCGACCAAGCTGGATCTGGCGCGCGCCTATATCGACATGGGTGATATGGATGGTGCTCGCGACATCCTGCAGGAAGTGTTGACTGAAGGTAATGGCAATCAGAAGGATGAAGCCAAGGGCTTGCTGGCCCAGGTTGGATGATCGCTGCTTGTGCTTGACCAGACGCGAGGGCAGCCGTAAAACGCTGCCCTTCGTTTTTATGAGGCCTGCTCGCCCGTGAGTGCCTGTTCAGGAAAGTCCATGCGTTTCGCCATCGGTGTTGATTACAACGGACGAGCTTACCGGGGCTGGCAAACCCAGCAGCCGGGCGTGAAAAGTGTGCAAGAAACGCTGGAAAAAGCGATTGCTCATGTGGCCAATCATCCGGTAACGGTAATTGCGGCCGGCCGAACCGATGCCGGTGTGCATGGCGCCGGCATGGTGGCGCACTTTGATAGTGATGCGATTCGTCCCGAGCGCAGCTGGATGCTGGGCGTGAATACAAAGCTGCCTGAGGACATTGCCCTGCGCTGGATTACGCCGGTGAGTGACGAGTTCCATGCGCGCTTTCGTGCCGTGGCGCGTCGCTACCGTTATGTAATCTACAACCATCCTTTCCGTTCCAGTCTGCTAGCCGGCATGGTGACCTGGCATTACCACGCTCTGGATATCAAGCGCATGCGCGAAGCGGCACGGTATCTGGTGGGCCGGCATGATTTCACCTCGTTTCGTGCCGTCGCCTGTCAGGCTAAAAAAGCTGAGCGTGATGTGCACTTCCTGAATCTTGCGCAGCAGGGGCGTTTCATCGTGCTGGACATACAGGCCGATGGTTTCCTGCATCATATGGTGCGCAATATCGCCGGTGTCCTCATGGCCGTAGGGCAGGGTAAGGCGGAGCCCGACTGGGTGCCGCAAGTGTTGGCCGCGCGTGACCGTACGCTGGGAGGCGTGACGGCACCGCCCGACGGCCTCTATTTCGTGGATGCGCTTTATCCGGATCAGTTCGTACTGCCGCGCGAGCCCTTGGGGCCGGCCTTCCTCACAGGATTTGATGGGCTGTCTTAAGGCCGCGAGGCTGCTAGAATCCCGCCTTTACTCAAGTTCCAGTCCTCCTTTGTCCAGTCGAGTTCGCGTCAAGATTTGCGGTATAACCCGCCAGGAAGATGCCGACGCTGCAGTAGCAGCTGGTGCGGATGCGCTCGGCTTCGTTTTCTTTCCAAAAAGCCCCCGCTATGTGGCTCCTGCAACAGCCGCCGCCATCATTCGTGCGCTGCCACCCTTGGTGAGCACAGTGGGGCTGGTGGTGGATGCTTCTGCCGATGAAGTACGCGTCCTGCTGCAGACTGTGCCACTTTCGCTGCTGCAGTTTCATGGTGATGAAGACGATGCTTTTTGTGCGCAGTTCGGCAAGCCCTGGATCAAGGCACTGACTGTCAAGCCCGGCAGTGATGTGGCTGCCGAGATTGCCAGGCATCCCGGTGCCTGCGGCATCCTGCTGGATGCCTGGCATCCTGATTTGAAAGGGGGCACGGGCCAGACCTTTGACTGGCGTCGCTTTCCTGAAAATACCGGCAAGCCTTTGGTGCTGGCCGGCGGCCTTAGTCCAGAGAATGTCGCCGAGGCTGTAAAAATGACAAGGCCCTATGCCGTTGATGTCAGCGGTGGGGTGGAAAAAACTGATGCGGCAGGCTTGCCGCAAAAAGGCATCAAGGATGCCCTCAAAATCGAGGCGTTCATCAAGGCGGTGAGCGCAGGAGCAAAAGTGGTATGAGCCAGTCTGTAGATTTCTCGCAGTTCCCGGATGCCCGCGGTCATTTCGGCATGCATGGTGGTCGTTTTGTTTCTGAAACCCTGATGGCGGCACTGACCGATCTGGAAAAACTCTATGCGCGCCTGAAGGATGATCCGACTTTCCTTGCCGAGTTCGATCGCGATCTTTCTTTTTACGTAGGCCGCCCTTCGCCGCTGTATCACGCAGAACGCTGGAGCCGTGAGCTCGGTGGTGCGCAGATTTATCTCAAGCGTGAAGACCTGAATCACACGGGCGCGCACAAGGTGAACAACACCATTGGCCAGGCCCTGCTCGCCAAACATTCCGGCAAGACGCGCGTGATTGCGGAAACCGGGGCCGGCCAGCATGGCGTGGCGACGGCCACGATTGCCGCGCGTCTTGGTCTTGAGTGTGTGGTGTTCATGGGCGAAGAAGATGTGAAGCGTCAGTCCATGAACGTCTACCGCATGAAATTGCTGGGTGCCACCGTGGTGCCGGTGACCTCGGGCTCGAAAACGCTGAAAGATGCGATGAACGAAGCCATGCGCGACTGGGTGACGAATGTGGACAATACCTTCTACATCATCGGCACCGTCGCCGGTCCGCATCCCTATCCCATGCTGGTGCGCGATTTCCAGTGCATCATCGGCCGTGAAGCCCGCGAGCAATGCCTGACACAAACCGGTCGTTTGCCGGATGCGCTGGTAGCCTGTGTTGGTGGCGGCTCCAATGCCATCGGCCTTTTCCATCCCTTCCTGAATGACGATGGCGTGGCCATGTATGGTGTAGAGGCGGCTGGTCATGGCCTCGATTCGGGCGCGCATGCGGCGCCGCTGAATGCCGGTCGCCCCGGCGTGCTGCATGGCAACCGTACCTATCTCATGGAAGACGACAACGGCCAGATCATAGAAACGCATTCCGTTTCTGCCGGCCTCGATTATCCGGGTGTGGGGCCTGAGCACAGCTGGCTGAAAGACATCGGTCGCGTGAATTATGTCGGTATTACGGATGAAGAGGCGCTGGCCGGTTTCCGCTTCCTGACACAGAAGGAAGGCATCATTCCGGCGCTGGAATCCAGCCATGCGGTGGCTTACACCAGCAAGCTCGCGCCGACCTTGGGTAAAGACAAAATCATCATATGCAATCTGTCCGGGCGTGGTGACAAGGACTTGCTGACGGTGGCCAAGCTGGACGGCATTACTGTCTGATTGTGAGCGTCTGAGAGAACATGCCCCCGTCATTCCCGCTTGCGCGGGAATGACGGGGGTAAAGAGAGATAAAAAAGTCATGAGTCGTATTGCTGAAAAATTTGCCGCGCTAAAAGCGGCGGGCCGTCAGGCCCTGATTCCTTACATCACGGCCGGTGATCCCGCGCCCGGCGTCACCGTGAAAGCCATGTTCGCCATGGTGGAAGCAGGTGCCGACATCATCGAGCTGGGCGTTCCCTTTTCTGATCCCATGGCCGACGGCCCCGTCATCACCAAGGCGCATGAGCGTGCGCTGGTCCACCACACCAGCTTGCTCGATGTGCTGGAGATGGTTGCCGAGTTTCGCCAGTCTGACAGTTCCACTCCGGTGGTACTCATGGGTTATCTCAATCCGGTGGAAGTCATGGGTTATGCCGCCTTTGCCGAGGCCGCTGCCAAGGCCGGTGTGGATGGCGTGTTGACCGTGGATTTGCCGCCGGAAGAGGCTTGCGAGCTCACGGCAGAGCTGCGTGCCCGGGCCCTGGACCCCATCTATCTGCTGGCGCCAACCACGACACCGGAGCGCATACGCCTTATCACCGAGGCGGCCAGTGGCTATGTCTACTACGTCTCTTTGAAGGGTGTGACGGGGGCAGCCACTCTGGATGTACCTGAAGTCGCCAAACGGATTGAAACAATCCGGACGATCAGTCATTTGCCCATAGGGGTGGGTTTTGGTATCAAGGACGCCAGCGCCGCCGCTGCCGTGGCCGCCCATGCGGACGGGGTGGTTGTCGGGTCGGTGCTGGTCGAGCGTATAGCCCGTTTGCAACAGGATACGGCCGCGATACCCGCTGCTCTTGCCGGTATCCTCGGGGAAATGCGCCAGGCCATGGATCGCCGCTGAGGCATTATCACTGCCCGCGGCCTTAACAGGATTCTGGCAACTGCCTTGATCAGGTGGTTTGCCTTGGGAGTAACACGATAATGAGCTCCAGCTGGATAGAGAAGATTCTGCCCAACGTCGGCAAGAACGTCGACGAACGCAAGATTTCCGTGCCCGAAGGCCTCTGGCGCAAATGCCCCAAATGCGATGCCGTACTCTACAAGCCCGAGCTGGATCGCAGCCTCAATGTCTGCCCCAAGTGTGATCATCATCTGCGCATCAATGCGCGTGAGCGTATCGATCTTTTCCTGGATCAGGACGCGCGTGAAGAAATCGCTGCCGAGCTGGAGCCGGAAGACCGCCTGAAGTTCAAGGACAGCAAGAAGTACAAGGATCGTATTACTGCGGCGCAAAAAGAAACCGGCGAGAAAGATGCACTGGTTGCCGTGAAGGGTCATCTCAACGGGTTGCCGGTTGTGGTGGTGGCGTTCGAGTTCGGTTTCATGGGCGGCTCCATGGGCTCGGTGGTCGGTGCCAAATTCGTGCGCGCCGTCAATGTCTGTCTTGAGCACAATATTCCGCTGGTCTGCTTCGCCGCCTCTGGTGGCGCGCGTATGCAGGAGGCCCTGTTCTCGCTGATGCAGATGGCAAAAACCTCCGCCGCTCTCGAGAAAATGAAGCAGCAGGGCATCCCCTATATTTCCTTCATGACTGATCCCGTCTATGGCGGTGTGTCTGCCAGCCTTGCCATGCTCGGGGATATCAATGCCGCTGAGCCCAATGCCCTCATCGGCTTTGCCGGTCCGCGTGTGATCGAGCAGACCGTGCGCCAGAAGTTGCCTGAAGGTTTCCAGCGTTCCGAGTTCCTTCTCGACCATGGTGCGGTGGACATCATCATCCATCGTCATGAAATGCGCGACACCGTGTTCCGTCTGCTGGCAAAATTCACGCATTACCCGATCTGATTCGTATGCTGGTAAAAAATCGGCCCTGGTGGCCGATTTTCGTTTTTGTGCGCAGGAATTCACGGCATGACTCAAACCCTGGCAGAGTGGTTGTCCTGGCTGGAAGTGCAGCACCCCAAGAGCATCGACATGGGACTGGCGCGCGCAGGTCAGGTGGCGGATCGCCTCAGTCTGCGCCAGCTCGGCTGCCCGGTGATCACGGTGGGCGGTACCAATGGCAAGGGCTCCACTGTGGCAACACTGGTCAGCATCTACAAGGCGGCCGGCCTGCGCGTGGGTAGCTATACCTCGCCGCATATCCTGCACTTCAACGAGCGCATCTGCCTCAATGGCGAGCCTGTAGCCGATGCCGTCCTGGTGGCGGCGTTTGAAAAAATCCGCGCGGCGCAGGGCGATATTTCCCTCACTTATTTCGAGTTCACCACGCTGGCGGCCTTCCTGATTTTTCGCGCAGCAGGCCTCGATATTGTCGTGCTGGAAGTGGGGCTGGGCGGACGTCTGGATGCCGTGAACCTGGTGGACGCCGATGTCGCCGTCATCACCAGCATAGGCATCGATCATGTCGAATATCTGGGTGATACCCGCGAGCTGATTGCGGTCGAGAAGGCCGGCATTTTCCGCAAGGACAAGCCGGCGATCTGCGGTGATGACAATCCGCCGGCCAGCTTGCTGAAAGCGGCAGAAGATAAGGGCGCGAAGCTGCTGCGTCGGGGTCCGGATTTCGGTCATCAGGACGAGGCGGACGGCTGGAGCTGGCATGGCGCCGGCCATGTGCTGAACCGCTTGCCCAAACCGGCCCTGGCCCTGAGCAATGCCGCTGTCGCCCTGGCGGCTGTTTTTGCTGCGCCATTAAAGGTTTCTGAAACGGCTTTGCGTGAGGGTCTGCGTCGGGCGGCCTTGCCCGGCCGATTGCAAAAGGTGGCCGAGGCCCCATTGATAGTGCTCGATGTGGCGCATAACCCGCACGGGGCTGCCTTCCTCATGCAACAACTGCCGCCCGCCATGCCGGCACAGCGCACGCTGGCCGTTTTTGCCATGCTGGCCGACAAGGATATTGCCGGTGTGATTGCAGCTTGTGCTGCTCATGTCGACAGCTGGTTCCTGGCTGATTTGCCGGTGCCGCGAGGCGAGCGCGCGCAGAACATCCTGCCCTTGTTGCTGGTGCGTGGTGCCCGTGTCGCGGGCGCGTATGCTGATGTGGCGACCGCGTTGTCGGCGGCTCGTCAGCAGGCGGCTGCAACCGATAGAATTCTGGTTTTTGGCTCCTTCTACACCGTCGCCGCTGCTCAGCAGGCGCTTTGAGGAAATGATGGAAAAGGCAATCAAGCAGCGTCTGCTCGGCGGACTGGTTCTGGTGGCGGGTGCCGCCCTGTTCCTGCCCATGCTTCTGGATGGCGCAGGTGCGCCGCTTGCGGTGCCGCCCATGCCGGTCGCGCCCACGGTGGCGGGTGTCGAGCAGGTGGCACCACGTCTGGATGCCGAAGTACAAGCGGCCGAGCAGTCCATCACTGCAGCGCATGAAGGCAGCACCTTTGCGGACAACGCCGAAGCACCTGCCAGTACGGAAGAAGATGTGCGCGCTGATGCGGCGGCGGTAGCAGCGGTAGCAGAGAAACCGGCTGCAGACCAGCTTGCTCAGGACAAGGCTGCCCAAGACAAAGCTGCAGATGACAAAGCCGCCAGTCTGAAAGCGGAGCAAGAGAAAGCCGCACAGGAAAAAGCACGTCTGGCCGCAGAGACTGCCAAAAACGTCGAAGCTGCCAAAAAGGCCGAGGATGCAAAGAAAGCAGCGCTGGCCAAAAAAGCTGAAGCAGAAAAGAAAACAGCCGATACCAAGGCTGCGACGGCCAAGCCGGCAGCGCCAGCCGCTGCCTTGCCGGAGGCCTGGGTAGTGCAGGTCGCCAGCCTCTCGGCCAAGGACAAGGCAGATGCACTGGTCAGTAAGCTGCGCCAGAAAAATTATCGTGCCGTGGCGCATCAGCAGGGCGGCGTCTGGAAGGTCATCGTGGGCCCCGAGTTGCGTCGTGATGTGGCCGAGTCCGTCAAGTCACGCCTCGCGGCTGATCCGGACTTGAAGCTGACGGGCTGGGTACAGGCCTACAAGCCCTGATCTGCTGTTTTCCCGGCTGCTGTGGCCGGGGGCACTGTGCTGGGCCTGTTGACGTTTCACGCTGTATGGCCCCGGCCCGGAGGCTTGCTGCCTGATTTTTCGCCATGCGGTCTTACTCCATCCTTATGTGGAATGAGCACAGAAGGTCGGTCCTGCCTTGGCTGACGGAAAATCAGCTGGCAACGCTATGTGGCGTGAAGCGCCAACAGGCCCTAGAATCCGCGCCGGCGGCAGGAGGCAACAACTGCCGCTTGGCATTTCTGCGGCGGCCTCTTTGGGGCAGTTGTGCTTGGAGAAGCGAAGGAGTGAGCGTGCATACGGCTGATGCAATCATTCTCGGCATCATTGCCATCTCCATGCTCTTCGGCGTTTTTCGTGGTCTGGTGCGGGAAGCGTTTTCGCTGGCAGGTTGGGTGGCGGCTTATATCGTGGCGCGTCTCTTCCATGCGCCGCTGGAGCTGATGCTCGCGGATGTCATCAGCACGCCGTCCTTGCGCTTGATAGTGGCCTGGGGCGGTTTGTTCATCGCCACCTTGTTGCTGGCCGCGATTGCCGGCTTCATGGTGATGAGCCTCATGGACGCGGCAGGGTTGCGTGGCATAGACCGTTTTTTCGGTGTCATTTTCGGCCTCTTGCGGGGACTGATTCTGGTGCTGGCGTTGCTGGTGATGGCGGCGCCTTTCGTGGGCAAGGATGACTGGTGGCGCGAGGCAAGACTGCCTCGGGAGTTCATGCGCTACGAAGCGCAGGGACGTGAGCTTCGGGGGCAGCTCGTCAAGGCGGCTCAAGAAGCAGGAAAGGAAGCCACTGCGGCAAACCCTCTCGACTCAGCGCAGGAGCCGGGCGAGCAGGGCAATGACAGGCAACCTTGAGGTGAACTATGTGCGGTATTGTGGGCATTGCAGGCAAATCCCCGGTCAATCAGCCGCTCTATGATGCGCTGACGGTGCTGCAGCATCGGGGCCAGGATGCCGCCGGCATCGTCACTTGTCATAACGGCCGGCTTTTCCTGCGCAAGGAAAACGGCATGGTGCGCGATGTCTTCCATACCCGCCACATGCTGCGCCTCATCGGCAATTTCGGCATAGGCCATGTGCGTTATCCCACGGCCGGCTCTTCCAGCTCCGCTGAAGCCCAACCGTTCTATGTGAATTCGCCCTACGGCATCACGCTGGCGCATAACGGCAATCTCACCAATGCCCATGAAATTGCGCGCGATCTCTTCCGCGAAGACCTGCGCCACATCAATACCGACTCCGATTCCGAAGTCCTGCTCAATGTGTTTGCCCACGAGCTGCAGGCCCAGAACAAATTCAATCCCACTGAACAAGACATCTTTGCCGCCGTCGCTGCCGTGCACAAACGCTGCAAGGGCGCTTACGCCGTGGTGGCCATGATTACCGGCTACGGCATTGTCGGTTTCCGCGATCCCAACGGCATACGCCCGATTCTTTTCGGTGAGCGTGAAACACCGGAAGGCACGGAGTACATCGTGGCCTCCGAGTCTGTGGCCATCACCTCGCTGGGTTACAAGGTGGTGCGCGATCTGGCGCCGGGCGAGGCGGTCTTCATCAATGCCGAAGGCCAACTTTTCACGCAGCAGTGTGCGGAGCACCCGCAATATTCGCCCTGCATTTTCGAATACGTGTATTTCGCCCGCCCCGATTCCATCATCGACAATATCTCGGTGTACAAGGCGCGCCTGCGCATGGGCGAGCGTCTGGCACAGAAGATCGTGAGAGAGTGGGGCGCCGATCACGATATCGATGTGGTCATTCCCATTCCCGATACCAGTCGCACCTCTGCACTGGAGCTGGCCAACCAGCTCAATGTGAAATACCGCGAAGGCTTCATGAAGAACCGCTATATCGGCCGTACCTTCATCATGCCGGGACAGGGTCAGCGCAAGAAGTCCGTGCGCCAGAAGCTGAACCCCATCGAGCTGGAATTTTCCGGCAAGAATGTGCTCTTGGTGGACGACTCCATCGTGCGTGGCACCACCTGCCGTGAAATCATCCAGATGGCGCGTGATGCCGGCGCCAAGAAAGTGTATTTCGCCTCGGCAGCGCCGGCGGTGAAATACCCCAATGTCTATGGTATCGACATGCCGGCCAAGGACGAGCTGATTGCCCACGGCCGCAGCGAAGATGAAGTCTGCGCCATGATAGGTGCCGACCGTCTCGTGTATCAGGATCTGGATGATCTCATTGCGGCGGCCCGCGAAGGCAATCCGCATATCGAGCGTTTCGACTGCTCCGTCTTCAACGGTGAGTACGTCACTGGTGATATTGACGACGCCTATCTGGATGCCCTGCAAGCCTCGCGCAATGATTCGGCCAAGAACAAGAAAGAGGGCTCCGGCCCGACCATCGTGGACCTGTCCAACGGCAATTGAGTAGCGCCGGTCTGGTCAAAAAGGGCTGCCGCTAGTGCAGCCCTTTTTCTTTGTGCGATTACCGTGGCTTGCCTTCCGGCGTGCGCATGGGCTCGGGCATACTAGGGCACGCTTTCCTTCTTGACTGTGGTAGCCGCCATGAGCTCGCACGACGACGATTTTCCCCTGAACTTCAGCTTTGACAGTCTGGCGGTTCGTGCCGGCCAGGTGCGCACGAGCGAAGGGGAACACAGCGAGCCCCTGTTCCTCACCTCGTCCTTCGTGTTCAAGAGCGCTAGTGAAGCCGCGGCCCGTTTTGGCGGTAGCGAGCCCGGCAATATCTATTCGCGCTTCACCAATCCGACGGTGCGTGTATTCGAAGAGCGCTTGGCCGCGCTGGAAGGTGGCGAGCGTTGCGTGGCCACGAGCTCCGGGATGGCGGCCATTCTCGCCACCTGCCTCGGGCTCCTGCAGGCCGGCGATCATGTGCTGTGTTCGCGCAGCGTGTTCGGCACCACCAATGTGCTATTCGACAAGTACATGAAGAAATTCGGTGTCAGCACAAGCTTTGTTGCGCTCACCGATATTTCGGCCTGGGAAAAAGCCGTCACGCCGCAGACCAAACTCTTTTTTCTGGAAACGCCTAGCAATCCGCTTTGCGAGCTGGCCGACATTCCTGCGCTGGCGGCATTGGCTCATGAGCATGGTGCGCTGCTGGCGGTGGACAACTGTTTCTGTACCCCTGCCTTGCAACAGCCGCTGAAATTGGGCGCCGATATCGTGATCCATTCGGCCACCAAATATATTGATGGTCAGGGACGTGTCCTGGGCGGTGCCGTGGTCGGGCGACAGAAAGAAATGGATGAGGTGTTCGGTGTGGTGCGCACCTGCGGTCCCACCATGAGCGCTTTCAATGCCTGGGTCTTCCTGAAAGGACTGGAAACCCTGCGTCTGCGCATGGAGGCACACTCGGCCAGCGCGAATGAGTTGGCGCACTGGCTGGAACAACAGCCGCAGGTCGCGCGCGTGCATTACGCCGGTCTGCAATCGCATCCGCAGCATGCACTGGCGGCAAAGCAGCAACGCGCTTTTGGTGGTGTGCTGTCTTTTGAACTCAGGGGCGGTCGCGAGGAGGCCTGGCGCTTTATTGATGCCACGCGCATGCTGTCCATCACCGCCAATCTGGGTGATGCCAAAACCACCATTACACATCCGGCTTCCACCACGCATGGCCGCCTGAGTCCGGAAGCCAAAGCGGCGGCGGGCATTAGCGAAGGCTTGATACGTATTGCCGTGGGTCTTGAAGACCTGGGCGATATACGCGCGGATTGTGAACGGGGCCTGGCGGCGCTGTAAGGCAGTGCTGTGCTGTTGTTCAATCCGCGGATGATGCTATGTTCCGGCAGGGTCAGCCTCCGCGGTGTGCCGTGACCCGCATCATCAGCACTTTCATGAAAGAGCCTGCATGTCCTCCCTGAATCCTGTTCTTGCTGCACTGGGCAATATCATCCTCGGCAAACCCGAGCAACTTAAGCTGGCGCTGGCCTGTCTGCTGGCCCGTGGTCATCTGCTGATTGAAGATTTGCCCGGCATGGGCAAGACCACGCTGGCCGAAGCATTGGCGCGTGTGCTGGGGCTGCAATACCAGCGCATACAGTTCACCAGCGACATGCTGCCGGCCGATATCGTCGGCGTCTCGGTATTCAATCCGCAGGCACAGACCTTTGATTTTCGTCAGGGCCCGGTTTTCACCCAGGTGTTGCTGGCCGATGAAATCAATCGCACCACGCCGAAAACGCAGAGCGCCTTGCTTGAAGCCATGGAAGAGCACCAGGTCACGGCTGATGGTGTCACGCGTAAACTGCCGCAGCCTTTTTTCGTGATTGCCACGCAAAATCCTTCCACCCAGATGGGCACCTTCCCTTTGCCGGAGTCGCAGCTGGATCGCTTCCTCATGCGCATACAGCTGGGTTATCCCGATCCCAAGGCCGAGCGTGAGCTGCTCATGGGTGGTGATCGCCGGGTGTTTCTGGCCTCGCTCAAGCCTTTGGCCTCCGTACAGCAGCTGCAGGCCTGGCAGCAGGCCATTGCCAAGGTGCATGTCAGCGATGCGGTGATCGATTATGTGCAGCGTCTGGTCACGCATACGCGGACGGCGCAGGGCTTCCAGCACGGTCTGTCGCCGCGTGGTGCGCTGGCCCTGCTGCGCGCGGCACAGGCCTGGGCCTTTGTGGCCGGTCGTGATCATCTGCTGCCCGACGATGTGCAGGCCGTGCTGCCGGCCGTGGCCGAGCACAGATTGCGGGGCGGGCTTGAAGATCATGGTCGCACCCACAGTCTTACCGCGCAGCTGCTCAAAGCCGTTGATGTTATCGGCTGATTTTTTGTAGGTGCGAATTCATTCGCACGAGGCCATGGCTGAATCTGCGAATGAAAGCGCAGCTGCAGGACGTATGAGCAATTCTTCTGGTCTGCAAAATTTCTTCCGCCGACGCTGGAACCGATGGCTGGACCGTCGCATTCCGCGCCAGCAAATCGTCACGCTGAATCAGCGGCGCATTTTCATTTTCCTCACCCGCCAAGGGGGCATGGCCGGTCTCATGGTGCTGGCCATGTTTGTGGCCGGCATCAATTACGCCAACAACCTGCTTCTGGGTCTCAGTTTTTTTCTCGGCAGCATCATCGTGGTGGTCATCCATCACACCTATGCCAATCTTTCCGGTCTGCGTATCACGGCGCTAAGCGCAGGCTCGGCGTTTGCCGGGGAGAGTGCGAGTTTTCTCCTGCGTCTGGATGATGTACGCGAGCGTGATCATGAAAGTCTCCTGCTGGAGTGGGATGGTGTGCAGCAGATCGTGCCCTGGGTCAACGGCCAGCTTGAGGTGGCCGTGCCCTTGCTCACACAAAAGCGTGGCTGGATGCGGCCGCCGCGCCTGAAGCTATCCACGGTATATCCCTTGGGTCTGTTGCGTGCCTGGACCTGGCTGGATCTGGATCTCGCCGCACTGGTGTATCCGCATCCGGAAGCCAGTGATGTGATGCCGGTAGGGCCCGGCGCCGATGGCGAAGGTGAAAAGCAGCGCCGTCGCGGACACGATGACTTCGATGGTCTGAAAACCTTCACCCCCGGCGACTCCCTGGCCCATGTTTCCTGGAAGCATCTGGCGCGTGGCAGCGGCCTGCTCACCAAGACCTATGCCAGTGAAGAAGTTGGTAGCGACATCCTGGATTTTGATGCCATGCCCGGTCTGCCCATCGAGAGCCGTCTCTCGCGTCTCACCTGGTGGGTGTTGGTACTGGCGCAGCATAACCATGCCTTCGGACTGCGCTTGCCCGGTGTGGACATTCCCGTCGATATGGGTATGGAGCAGCGTGATGCCTGCCTGCGGGCGCTCGCCTTGTTCGGGCGTGAGGGCAAGCCGGCATGAGCATGTCTGCCATTCGCCCGAGTGTGCGTTATTGGCAATTGGCCGCGCTCATTGCCGTGATCCTGCCACAGCTCGACCGTTTGCCGGCCTGGCTCACTGCGGTTGTCGTGCTGGGCTGCATCTGGGCATCGCCCGCTGTCGAGCAGCGTGGCTGGTTGCCGGGAAAATTCCTGCGCCTGCTGTTACTGCTAGGCGGCATAGCCGGTGTTTTTTTCTCGCACCGTACCCTGTTGGGCGCCGAAGGCGGTGTGTCTTTTCTCATTTTGTGCGCTGTGCTCAAGGTGCTGGAGTCCAAGGACGGGCGCGATCTTTTCATTTCCGTCGTGCTGGATTTTTTCATACTCGCCACGGCTTTCCTGTTCTCACAATCGCTGCTGACAGCGCTCTATGTGGGCGTGACGAATATCGTCATTGTGGCGGCCCTGCTGGCCCTGCAGCAGCGCGAAGGCGTGGCTTTGCGCCGTACGCTGCGCCGTGCCGCCGTGATCACCGTGCAGGCCGTTCCCCTCATGTTGGTGCTGTTTGTGTTCATGCCGCGTCTGCCGCCGGTGTGGTCGCTGAATCTCAGTCAGGGCACGGGCAAGCCCGGTATGTCCGACTCCCTGAGTCCTGGGGATTTGTCCACGTTGAGCGAGTCCTCCGAACTGGCCTTTCGCGTCGAATTCCAGGGCGCGCGTCCTCCCGCTAACGAACTTTACTGGCGCGGTCTTGTGCTCACGCAGTTTGATGGCCAGCGTTGGACAGAAGATACGCGCATGGAGGGTTTACTGAGCCGTTTTGGCCGCGAAGGCGATTGGCCGGAATGGATATTCATGCGGGAAGGCGGCCTGCAGGCGTATCGCTATCGCATCATCCAGGAGCCTACGGATCAGCACTGGATGTTTTCGCTGGCGATTCCCCATACCAGCAATCCCGAGGTCCTGCTGACGCGTGATGCACGCCTCACTTCGCGGTTGCCGCTGTTTACCCAGATGACCTATGAGGTGCAGTCCTGGACGCAGGCGCGTGCCGATGTATATGGGCTGATGCCGTGGATGCAGGCGCAGGCCCTGCAGCTGCCGGCCAGTGGGAATGAGCGCGCCCGTGAAATGGCGCAGCGCTGGCATGACAGCTCTGCCAGCGATGTCCGCTATATACGTCGCGTGCTGGCCTGGCTGACGGAGGAGGCATTTTTTTACACTTTGCAGCCGCCCGCCCTGGGTAAAGACCGCATCGATGATTTTCTTTTCCGCACCCGCCGCGGCTATTGCGAGCATTATGCCTCCAGCTTTGTCTTCCTCATGCGGGCCGCCGGCATTCCCGCACGCGTCGTGGTGGGCTATCAGGGCGGCGAGCAAAGTCCTTTGGGGGATTACTGGCTAGTGCGCCAGATGGATGCGCATGCCTGGGCCGAAGTCTGGTTGCACGGTGAAGGTTGGGTGCGTATTGATCCGACCGCATCGGTAGCTCCTGAGCGCATCGAGCACGGTGCCGCGCGCATGGCGGACAACCGTGAGTTTTGGGGTGACACCGGTCTGAGTGCCATGCGCTACGGCAATTACCGGATATTCCGCCAGCTGCGCAGCATGACGGATTATGTGAATTACCGCTGGACGCGCGATGTGCTGGGCTATGACAGCGCCAGTCAGGACGGCCTCATGCAGCGTTTGCTTGGTGATACCGGTCTCATGCGGCGTCTGGTCGTGATGGTGGCGATCATGGCCGTGCTGGCCGGCCTTAGCCTGTTCTGGGCGCTGCGCGGGGGGCGTCGTGAACAGCATCCCCTGGACAAGCTCTACCGGCGTTACTGCCAGCGTCTGGCACGTGAGGGTGTCGTACGTGAAGCCGGAGAAGGCCCGCAGTCCTTTGCCCGCCGTGTTGCGCGCGAGCTCCCCAAGCGCGCTGCCGAAGCCGAAGAGTTCGCCAGGATTTACACGGCCCTGCGCTACCGCCCGCCGGGCCGTCGCGACAAGCTGCTGGAGCAGCGCCTGCGCCGTCTTGCCGGTCGTGGCATTCCCGGCTTTTCCTGAGCCTGTTCCAAGTGCTCATTTCTTGCCCGTGTTTGCCTGGACTTTGTGTTGAAAGCAGGGGGGCGATTCAGTAAGATGCGCGCCTCGCTTGCACAGCCCCTGTTCAACAGGCGCAGTGACAAGACGCAGCAGACGCGTAGCTCAGCTGGTTAGAGCACCACCTTGACATGGTGGGGGTCGATGGTTCGAGTCCATTCGCGTCTACCAAATCCGAAACCCGCATTCCGCAAGGAAAGCAGGGAGGCCTTGCCATCCTGTGCAAGCTGCTAAAACCGGACCGATGGCATTTCCTGTCGCCTTTTGGCAAGACTTTGTGTGCATCGCCTCCAGGCGGGCGATTTTGTTCGGCTAGGCAAAGAGGGGAAAAGCGGAAATACTAGGGCCCGGATAGATGTGCGCTGCAGTGCGGCTTGGCAGACTGGGGCGTTTGCGTGTTTGTGTTCGGGATTCATCATGAATAGGTCTCCGAGGGCGATGGAGGGGTCGAGGGGCTGGCAGCCTGACGTGCTTGCCGTTTCCTTTGTCATCAATCTTCTGGCGTTGGCGCTGCCGCTGGCCCTCCTTCAGGTTTACGACCGCATTTTGCCGAGTCAGGCCTATGGCACCGCTTTCTTGCTGGTGCTCGGCGTGGCTTTCGCGATCTTGCTGGAAGCTTTTTTGCGCTATGGCCGCAGTGCCCTTTTTGCCTATCTTGGCGAGCGCTATGAAATTGAAATCTCTGGTCAGACCTTACAGCGTTTGCTGAAAGCCGATATTGCGGCGGTGGAGCAGCGTGGCACGGCCCGCCTTGTGGATGATTTTCGCGCAATCGGGCAGGTGCGCGAGCTTTGGTCCGGCAATACGGCAGCAGGCTTGTACGAAATTCCTTTTGTCTTCGTGTATATCGGCCTGTTGGCGTATATCGGCGGTTCGCTTGCACTCATTCCCGTATTTTTGTTTCTGGTGGCGG